>JGI24806J26614_1000122_pt1 | contig 17035 bp, 18 predicted proteins | sample Kansoi200umMDA_FD_26614 | JGI IMG/M metagenome (IMG submission 26614)
TTATTATAGGGGGTTATAACTAATCATATTTATATAATTCCTTTTCATTTTCAAGAAAGAAATATAGTAAAAATTATCAGGAAATATCTTACCTCATTAACTTCTAGCTCATAATAAAAGTTACTAATAAATAATATGGAAATGGAGCTAGAACAGTGAACCCTTACAGAACTCCCACTTTTCAAAAGCATACCGGAATATTTGGCAATATAATTTTTGACCTGATACTGATAGGATTTGCTATTTCACTGATTTTATCACCGATATGGTTTGACATAAGTGATATCGTCTATCAATTTAATGGCTTACAAAATTATATAGTTAGAAATTTCGTGCCAAGTTCATTATACGGTCATTGGCTTGTTATACCGCTAGGGATAATCGGCATCTGGAGATGGACAGTATGGTCTATCAAGAAAATAGTTGCATCCTTTTACTCTCCGATAACACCTGAATCAGTTAAGCTTAATTCACGAAATACACTTAGGCTTGCTGTATCAGTAATTATACCTGTATATAATGAAGACCAGAAAATCTTTAGGCGATCTTTGGAATCATGGTGGAAAAATAAACCAACTGAAATAATTGCAATTATTGATGAATCGGACACAGGGTGCATAGCTGAATTTAAAGAGTTTCAACAAGGCAAGGACAACCTTAAATTGAAAGTAACCTCAAAACCCGGGAAGAGGCCTGCCCTTGTTGACGGTATTTTAGAATCAAAAGGTGAAATTGTTGCTTTAACAGATAGTGATACTATGTGGGATTCAAATTTCTTGGAAAATGCACTACGGCCATTCCAGGTCGATTCAAAAATCGGAGGAGTTACTCCCAGATTTCACCCAATTGAAACAGGAACAATATGGCAAAAGATGACTGATATTTTTTGGGATAGTCGAAACCATTTAGATATGCCGGCACAGACGGCAGGAGGAAAAGCTCTTTCTTGCCTGAGCGGAAAAACTGCATTATACCGTAGGGAAATTCTATTGCCCAAGATGAATCTCTTCCTAAATGAGATTATTCTTGGTAGAAAAAAAGAATCAGGTGAAGATAAATGCTTTACGAGACTTGTTCAACAAGAGGGATGGAAGACATATTATCAGAGTTCTGCAATAATATATTCGTCTGCCGCTCCAGGCTTTGACCAGTTTATCAGGCAAAGAATTAGATGGGCAAGAAATAGTCATAACTCTGATTTCCAGAGTTTATGGAGCGGATGGGTGTGGAAATGTCCATACCTTGCGTTCTCTATGATAGACCGTTTTATTTCAGTTTTTACACTACTGCTTGGTCCAATATTTTTCTCAATTGCCATTATCGAAAATCAATTGGGATTAGCGATTTCAATTATTATCTTGTGGCTTGTTGGAAGGATGATTAAAATTTATCCGCATTTAAGACGTAATGCACTGGATCTATTCATACTACCAATATATTTAGGGGTAAGTTTCTTGATGGCGCTAACCAGATTATATGCTCTTGTTACTATTCGAGATCAACATATCATTAGAGGGTTCAGGAAAGTAAAAGCTAGCAGAATAAAGAAAATTAAGGATTACTTCTTAACCATCGAAATAATAGCAGGAATATTCATTTTTGCATTCGTCTTCCGTATATAGACTATTATTATTGTTACCTTTATTTAATACAGATTTGAAATCAATTGAAAATGCATACTTACGAAATCATAATCTGGTTTGAATTCCTTTCTCGGCCAAATAGCTCTTAACCTTATCTAAAGTTAAATTATCATAATGAAAAATCGAAGCTGCCAGAACTGCGTCGACGTCAGTCTTGTCAAATACCTCAAACATGTGTTCTGATGAGCCACAGCCGCCTGATGCAATAACAGGTATTCTCACATTCTTACATATTGCATTTGTTAATTCAATATCGTAACCATTTTTAGTACCATCTGCATCTATACTTGTCAAAAGTATTTCACCGGCCCCAAGCTCCTCCACCTTCTTTGCCCATTGAATAGCATCAATACCAGTACCCTTGGACCCTCCGTATATCATAACTTCAAAGTAGTAATCCTTATCATGACCGGACATTACTGTTTTTTTTTCATCAACTTTAAAATTTCTCTTGACATCCATCGCCACAACAACGCATTGTGTTCCAAAAATTTTCATCAGATCTGTTACCAATTCTGGATTTTTAACACTAGCAGTATTGATAGAAACTTTGTCTGCTCCATTGAGGAGAATCTGTCTTGCATCTGAAAGTGTCCTAATTCCTCCTCCCACTGTAAAAGGTATGTCTATTACACTGGCTACTTTGTTAACTATGCTCTTCATTATTTCACGGTCCTGTTTTGAAGCCGTAATATCTAGGAAGACAAGTTCATCAGCTCCCTGATCGCTGTATTTCCTTGCCAATTCAACAGGATCGCCGGCGTCTTTAACTCCTCGAAACCTGATTCCTTTAACTACTCTTCCATTATCAACATCTAGACAAGGAATGATTCTCTTAGATAGGGGCATTACGCTATTGCTTTCACCTTCTTAATATCCAATCTGTCTTCATATAATGCCTTCCCAAGAATAACACTATCGCATCCAATAGATCTAACCCTTAATACATCTACCAAACTTGAAATTCCTCCACTGGCTATTATTCTTGAATTTCGATCAGCATTAATGCTATTTAAAGTGACAACGTCTGGTCCTGACAGTGTTCCGTCTTTAATTATGCTGGTCAGGAGAAAAATGTTTATTCCTAGTTTATTGAACTTACTTATTGCATCTTCAATTTTATAATTCGAAGAGGATTTCCAACCATCAATCATAACCCTTCCATTTATCTCGTCTAGTGAAATGACAATCCTGTCACTGTAATTTCTCCTAAGCAAACGTAACTGATCCAAATTTCGATACGCCATAGTACCAACCACAATTTTTGAAAACCCCATCTTAGCAATTTTTTCAAAATTTTCTATATTACGAATACCTCCTCCAATCTGGATTGGAATATTTACCGAATGCAATATTTCAACGATTGTTGACAAGTTATTAGGTTCATTACCAAATGCTGCATCAAGGTCAATGATATGCAACATATCCGCCCCCTCTTTTTCCCATTTTTTTGCCACTTGAACGGGATTATTACTATATACCTTCTTGGTTGATTGGTCTCCCTTCGTTAACCTAACTACATCCCCATTCATTATGTCTATTGCCGCTAGTACCCTCATTCGCTTTTTTCACAAATTTTGATAAAATTTTTCACAATCTGGGCTCCAATTTTTCCCGATTTTTCAGGGTGAAATTGTGTGCCGAAAAGATTGGAGCGTTCAATCACTACAGGCAACATCGAGCCATAATCAGCTATTGCAGCAATAAGATTTTTATCTTCAGGCTCAATATGATAGGAATGAACAAAATATACCCAGGAATCTTGCGGAATCCCTTTAAGTAGATTACTTTCTCTTTTCACAATTCTTAAATTATTCCAACCGATGTGAGGAACTTTAACTTTCTTTTTTGAAAGCATCATTACATCGCCTTCTATTAACTTAAGTCCCTCAAGAACTCCCTCCTCACTTTTATTGAATAACATTTCCAATCCTAGACATATGCCAAGTATAGGCATTCCATTATCTACGGCGGTATTGAGTGATAGTGCATCTCTTCGTATGGAACTAATTGCGTTATCAAAATTACCAACTCCTGGTAAAACTAGCCCATCATATTTTTCCAATTCTTTTAGAGTTCTTATAATATCTACAGAATGTGCACCATTTCTGAGAAGGGATTGGTGCAAATTAAATAGATTTCCTGCCCCAAAATCAAAAATAGCTATCTTAGTCATTTACATCATGTCTTTAGTACTTGGTAAACCTTTTCTCCTTTGATCAATAGCAGCTGCATTTCTAAACGCAATGGCNAAACTNTTCATAGCAGATTCTAATTTATGATGATCATCTTTTCCATATTCCACTAATATGTGTGTACAGGCCACAAGATTTTGTAGCAAAGATCTGAAGAAGTGTTCAATATCCTCCTTAACTATACCTTCTACTTCATTCCTTTCCAAATTTAGTTCAAATTTAGAGAACTGTCTCCTAACCAAATCAATTGCTGAATTGCTCCTCGAGTCGTCCATAGGCACAATAGCATAGCCAAATCTCATTATTCTGGCTCTGTCTCCTAATGCCTTATCCAGTCCCTGTCCGATGCAAATAGCGATGTCTTCTATTAAATGATGTAGGATTGAATCATGTGATTTAACATCAGCTTCAATGTCAACTAGGCTGTATTTGCAAAACGTTGTTATGAGGTGATCTAGAAATTTTAAACCACTGGCGATCTGTGCCCTACCATCGCCATCAAGATTTACATTTATGCTTATCGTTGTTTCGGATGTAGTTCTCTTCAGCGATGCAGTCCTAAGTTTATCAGTATCTGACAATTGGTATCTAAAAATGGGTCATAACTTTATTTAATATGTTCGGTAATTCATTAACTTCTCTTACGATTACAGAAGTTCCATTATTATTGAACAAATTCCTTACTTGATTTGATCTTGCATTAGAGGCACATATTCCAATTAATTCAACGTGTATATTCGACACTCTTTTTGCCTTCTGTACCATAAACAAATCCTCTGCGGAGTCTCCAACATAATAAGCATTTCTGACTCCAAAACTTTTGACGCATTTTATTAATGCTGAGGGGTTCGGCTTGCCCATCTCTCTTTTTTCATCCTCTAAGTAAATTGAACCATTGGTGTCAAAAAAATTAAAGATTGATTTCATAGAATACTTTGCTGCTGTTTTACTTCTACCAGAAACAATTCCTACTCTTTTATCAAAAATATTTGATATTTTCTTCATGGTTGAATGACGCACCAGAAGGGTGTCATTTTGGATGAGCGGCTTGTCAAAGTAATATTTGGGAATCGCATTGTGATGTTTTTTGAACAAATGTGGCCCATAGAAGTATTCGTCAAAAACCCGAGTCAACATGCTACTGTCAATATCACCTGGATAATTTAGTAACTTTTTAATCTCACTTAGGCGGCCTTTGGAATAGCTTTGGAGAAAATTTTCTACAGAGACTATTCCGTTTATTGTTGCATTGTTTGTAATATTTTCTATAAAAAAATNTAAATCAGAAATTTTAGATGGACCACATAGTATGCTCAGTATAAATGCATAGCTTGTATCAATATCATTGTTAAACATTCCGGATTTACGAAAATTGAAAATCAATCTATCACTAACTAATCTTGTTACATTGCCAATAGTAGGATCGATGTACTTAACCAGGTATCCTACTGTTTTTTTTATTGTCTTGTTGTATGATTTTCTGGTATCAATCAACACTCCATCGATATCAAAAATAATACACTTTTTTGAATTCATTCTAATCTAGTCTACTTTAAATTTATTGAATATTGTTAAATACTGACAATATTTTATTATTTATTTTTTTTGTACCTATCGTTATTCTAATGCAATTTCCATAGCTCTCAATGTTGTCAAAAGCCTTTACAATTAGTTTTGTATTTTCTAAAGCCTCTATAATTCTATTATATTCTTCGTTACATTTTATAAAAAGAAAATTTGCATCTGACTTGTAAACATCTATTTTTTTAATTTTTGAGAGGTTCTGGTAAAGTTTCTCTCTTTCATCTCTTATTAGTGATATACTTTTTTCCACTTTTTCTGGATTAGAGATAACTGAAATTGCGATAGCAAGTGAAATGCTGTTTACTGCATATGGCGACTGAATCCTATTTTTAAATAATTCTGCAATTTCCTCATTTGCTACCATGTATCCTATCCTTGCACCGGCTAAGCCCATCGCCTTTGAAAATGTACGAAGAATTACAAGATTTGGAAATTCTTGCGTATACCTGGTTAAGGAATATTTTGCAAATTCTACGTATGCTTCATCTATTATTACCAGATTATTTTTCAAGGTACTCAAAATATCTAGAATTTGCGATCTTTCAAATTGATTTCCTGTTGGGTTATTTGGTGAGCATAAATATATTGCATGAGATTTTTTTGCGTCCTCAATGAATTTTTCACTATCAAGAGTGTTATCGATAGAAGATAACATTATTTCAGAGAGTAGTATTCCGTGTAATTGACATCTTGTTTTAAAATAAGAAAAGGTTGGGTAAATGGAAGTTAGCCTTCGTCCTCTTCCTATTAGTGTTAAAAGTAAATCAATAATCTGATCAGAACCGCTTCCCAATACCAGTGATTTTTCACCAATCATCAAATAATCTGAGAGTTTTTTGTATAATTTATCATAAAGCTCAATCGGATATTTTCTCAGATCAATTTTTTCTAAACTATCTAAAGAAATGTTTGTAAGGAAATTTTTGTCTAAAACGAGATTTTCATTTGCATCCAATTTAAAATAATTGCTTTTAGAAGGTGTTGCGTATTTTTCAAGCATCGAAATTTTCTTCATTTCTTTCATTAGCCAATCTGTCAATTCAGTTTTTGAACCTCTCTTCTATAGCATAATAATGGTTCGGTAAACCTTCAGCAAATGCTAATTCCTTTACGCAATTTTTAACCGATTGTAGACCTCTTCTTGTAACTGTAATGTGGTTAACTAATTTCATAAAGTCAAGGATAGATAGGGAAGATTTAGACCTGCCAAATTCCATAGTTGGTAACACATGATTTGAGCCAAGACAATAATCACTTGCCGACGAAGGACTATATTTACCTAGTAAAATGACACCTGCAGTACTAATCTCAGACGCTATTTTTCTAGGATTTTCCGTCAAAACTTCAAGATGTTCAGGTGCTAATTTGTTAATGAATAANATCGCTTTTTCTTCGGTGTTACACAATGCTANAAAGGCATTATTCTTAAAACTTGTTGATACTATGTTCAATCTTGGTAAGGAACTATTTAATGCCCTGTCTATTTCTTTTTCTAATTTTCCNATCATATCATTTGAAGTAGTAATCACACCACAAATTGTATCCTGACTGTGTTCTGCCTGTGANATNAAATCCTTGACTACAAATTTGGGATCAGACGTNGAATCTGCATANATTAAAAGTTCGGTTGGACCCGCTATCATATCAATATCAGTCTTGTTACTAACAAATGATTTTGCAATATTAACAAATAAACCTCCAGGACCTACAATTTTATCTACCTTCTTTATTGTTTCAGTCCCATATGCAAGAGCTGCCACGGCTTGAGCTCCGCCCACTCTATATACTTCGTCTATACCACATATATCGGCAGCTACAAGTGTGAGGGGATCGATATTACCATTTTTCATGGGAGGGCTCACTACCGCTATTCTGCTAACATTTGCAATTAACGCAGGAACAGCACACATTATCAATGTACTTGGATATCGTGCTTTACCTCCAGGGATGTAACAGCCAACACTGTCTATGGGTTTGACAATTCTTTCAATTTTGACTCCATCTGTTGATGATATAATTCCAGTCAATCGTCGTAATAACATTTTTTCATTCTTTTCAAGAAGCTTTTTACTTTTTTTAAGAGAATTCAATTGATTCATTGTAACCTCTTGGTAAGCTTTTTTAAATTCCTCTTTATCTACTACAATAGAATCGATTTTTACATTATCATATTTTTTGGTATAGTTTATTATTGCATTATCTCCAAATTTGATAACATCGTTGATTATTTTTTGAACAATAAGACTATTCTGAGGTATACGATTTAAACCACGAATTAGGGTTGCTTCCATTGTTCCATTCTTTACTTGTATTTTTTTTATCACTGACCCATAACCTGTTTTAGTTCCTCTAATGGGAGTATTTGCTTTGGTTGCAACACTACGAGTCCCTGAGCTATCTCTCTTAACTTTGGAACTATCTTTATGAACTCATTTTTATCAATGACCGTGTTAACTCCATACCAGCCTTCTTCACTCAATTTGCTTATTGTGGGTCTCTTTAGGCAGGCAAGCTTTTCAACAATTTCTGCAAATTTTCTTCTTTCACGTTAACAAAAATATGAAGTTTTTTCCTTGCTTCGACTACTCCCTTAACAAGAGCAAGTATGTCTGCGATTTTTTCGGATTTTATCTTGTTTTCTAATGAATTCTTATTTGCAATTAATTGAGCACTTGAATGAGCAACGGTCTCTATAAGCTTTAGGTTGTTTTGAACCAGTGTCGTTCCTGTTTCAGTAATATCACAAATAGCATCTACATCTTCGGGGGGTTTGGCTTCGGTGGCACCGAACGACAGAAAGATTTCAACCATTCTATTTTCACCAATCCTCATCCACGGTGTAATTATCATTGGCCTAACATCGCCATAATATTTTTGATATGATTTGTTAGAACGTATGAGAGCTGAAGTAGTCGTAAGATACTCAGACGAAATTCTCAGGGTTCGTTTCTCCTTTGCGAAACCCTCTATCAATTCAGTTACATTGTTGTACTTAAAATTTTCCGGAATCGCTATGACCTGATTTACTTGACCATATTCTAAATCTAGTAAAATCTTGACGTCTGCACTTGCCTCAACAATCCAATCTTTACCAGTAATTCCTATATCATAAAAACCCTCTTGGACATATGTAGGAATTTCTTGTGGTCTCAAAATTTTTACTTCTATTTCAGGATCGCTTAGCTTAACTCTGTAGGTTCTACCACGACCCCTAACCGGTTGCCATGCTTCTTCAAGGATTTTAAATGTTGCATCTTCGATACTGCCTTTTGGTATCGCAAATTTTACTTTTGCCATCTTATACTCGAAGAATCTTTATAGGATATATTTCTATTGAAAAATCATTTGCAGAGAATTTTGTTTTGATATATTATGATAAATGATATGATAACTTCATCAAAATTATTTATAAAAACAATTTAGGTTGAACTGTCCGTTCTATCTTGCAATTCATGTAGAATTGTCCTTGCGTTGTCCAAATTTATGTTTGATTCTCTATACATAGTTTCAGACACAATATCAACTATATGACCAGTGGCCCCAGCTGCTACCGCAATATTCTTTGCGTGTAATTTCATATGCCCCTTTTGAATCCCTTCTGCTGATAGTGCCTTGATTGCTGCAAAATTTTGGGCAAGTCCTACGGATGCTATAACACATGCAAGCTCACCTGCCGATATTGCTCCTAATATTTCCAAACCCATTTTCGCAACGGGATGAACTCTAGATACCCCTCCTACTATACCTACTGACAATGGAATCTCTAACTTCCCAATTAGATCCCCATTAGATGACTTTGAAAAAGTACTAAGCGTCCGGTACTTCCCATCTCTGGATGCATAGGCATGAGCGGCAGCCTCTATGGCACGAAAATCTTGACCTGTTGCAATAGAAACTGCATCTACTCCATTCATAATGCCTTTGTTATGAGTTACGGCTCTATGCGGATCAGAGAATGCAAAAGCATAAGCAGAGAATATCCTGTCAACTACTTCGGCGCCACCAAGTTCTTCTTTCTTTAGAGTAGCTTTACTTGTTGCAATTCTCTCTGTCGCATAATTGGAAAGTATTTTTACTATAACTTTACCATTTGTTTTTCTTTCTATTTCAGGACCCAATAGTTCGCACATTGAATTTATGGTATTAGCACCCATCGAATCCTTACAATCAACATACAGTTCTGCAACAAGCATTTTCCCTTTCTCAATTTCATTTTTAACCACTCTTGTTTTTAGATCCAATGCCTTAACATTTTTTGAACAGGAATTTGCACCAGTGAGTAGAGACGCCTTGTTCTTTGAGATAATNCGCATAGCTTTCTTGATATCTAACAGGTTAGTCACCTGAATCTGGCCTCTNATTATAGAACTGTCAGAACTTGCCTTAAATCCTCCAGTAGACTTGGCTANTTTTGCAGCATGACTCGCGGCCGCGATAACAGACGGTTCTTCAATGGCCATAGGAACCAANTATTCTTTTCCATTAATTACAAAATTCGTTGCTATGCCAAGGGGAAGTGAAAAAAATCCTATTGCATTTTCTACCATTCTGTTGATTATGTCAAAAGGCAACGCTTCATTTACAGCACTCGAAATTTCATTTTTTGTAAGATTGGTTTTTGAAGCGATTAACGATAATCTTTGGTCAAGATTCATCTCATAGAATTTCTTTTCTCTATTCATTGGTACGACTACTATGATCTTGTGAGCCTTAATATTTTGTCATCACCCTGTTGCGGCGATCCGCTCCCGTCAGTATTACTCGTAAGAACATAAATTGATCCATCTGCAGATTCAACGACATCAATAAGGCGACCATAGCCAACAAGGATGGTGTTTTGACCCCCAGTTTTAAGATCGATTTCTCTCAAATGTGACCCCTTTAGTGTAGCGACGATAAGATGATCCTTGTATCCCAACTTATTCGATGAGGCAAAGGTGATTCCGGAAGGCTCTAGGGATGGATTAAAACAAACCAGGGCCGGAGAGTTTTTAGTATTTTTACTGCATTCTCCATCTGGCCAACCATAATTTTTGCCAGGGGATATTAAATTTATTTCGTCACTACCTGCTGCCCCCTGATCAGAAGCATACAGCTCACCACTATCAGGATCCCATGCTAATCCCTGCACATTCCTGAAACCATATGCATATACTGAGGAATTTGAAAATGGATTATCTTGTGGAATAGTTCCATCTTCATTAACACGGAGAATTTTTCCTGCCAGAGAATTCAAGTTCTGAGATAATTCTGGAACTGAAGCATCTCCTGTTGATACATATAATTTTTCATCCGGACCAAATTTAATACGGCCACCATCACGAAACTCACTTCCAGGAATGCCATCCAGTATTGTCCTAGAATCAACTATTCTATTCTTGTTTTCTTTGAGCATCAAAACCTTATTGAATAATCCTGTGTTGTTTGAATGTGTGTAATATACATAAAACAAATGATTCTGCGTAAAGTTTGGATGTAATGCAAGACCCAACAAGCCGGCGTTCCCAAGATTTTCAACTTTTATATCGCCAACCGGTTCTGCTAATAGAGTACCATTCTCAACAACTCTGATACTTCCATGTTTTTCTGTGAAAAAAATTTTTCCATCCTCAGCTACATCAATAGACGTTGGAGCTTGCAATCTTTCCGCAATAATTTCTACTCCTTTGCCACTTGTCAAATTACTTGAATTCAATACTGGTGAAGGTAATGGAACCACTGTTTCAGAAGGTGAAAATTTCATAGTTAATATGCTTACAATTATTATAAGAACTGAAGGAATAACAAGTCGAAGTAGTTGTCTTCTTTCCATGTCCTGCATTAGATTTGATTTTTTATAATTCTATTCAATATTTTTTCATTACAGTCGCGATATAGTTACTTAAAATATTTCTGACAAACCATAACGCAGATGAGGAGATTTGAACTCCTGCTCGCCCGAAGGCGAATCGGCTTTCTTTCGGCCAAAACTCAAGGCCGACGCATTATTGTGTTCTTAATTCTAAGAAGACCACTCTGCCACATCTGCTTGAGCTTCTAGGACTATTTCTTATTTTTATTTGTTTAAATGGACTGTAAATGAGTAGATCTAGTCGTTTTAATTATGAATAGCATTTATTTCGTATGATAGTAATTGCTAGCGTAGTGAATCATAAATGATACCAATTAATAAACCACAACTTGATGATACTGAAAGAGAAGAAATTCTAAAGGTATTGGATGAAGGAATTTTAACCTCCGCTTCCAATTTAGGTGGAAAAAGGGTTCAAGATTTTGAAGGGTTACTGGCTAATTTCTTACATGTTAAGCATGCTGTTGCGGTAAATTCTGGGACTGCGGCTTTACATGCCTCTATTCTTGCGGCTGGGATTAAAGAAGGCGATGAAATTTTGATTCCTTCATTTACATTTGTTGCAACTGCAAATTCAGTTGCCTGTACAGGAGCCAAACCTGTCTTCGTAGATATTGAAAAAGATACCTATACAATAAACCCTCTCGATCTAGAAGAGAAGATTACCAAAAGAACTAGGGCCATAATCCCTGTTCACTTGTACGGTCACCCTGCAAAAATGGATGAAATAGTAGAATTTGCAAGCAAGCATTCCTTATTGGTAATTGAGGATGCTTGCCAGTCTTTAGGCTCTTCATTTGATGGAAAACAGACAGGAACTCTCGGTGAAATGGGATGTTTTAGCATGTACGCATCAAAAGTCCTAACTTCGGGAGAGGGAGGCGCAATCACTACCAATAGCGATGAATTTGCAGAAAAACTTAGAATGATAAGAAATCACGGAATGGTGAGTGGATATGATACCCGAATAATTGGATTCAATATGCGATTACCAGAAATCTCTGCAGCAATTGCAAAAACTCAGATGAAAAAAATTCAATCCATGTTGCATAAAAGAACGATTAATGCAAAAAAACTAGAAGAACTATTGAGAGCTAAGATTGCCAACCATGATGTATTTCTTCCACAAGAAAATCCTAGAGTTAAATATAATTGGTATCTTTATACTGTGGCCTTTAATAATTTTCGGAATAGAGTCAAAAAATCGTTAAATGATAATGGAATCGGTGCAACCATCTATTATGATCCGCCAGTTCATCAAACTCCGTACTATTCAAAATTTCATAATGGAGATCTTAAAATAACAGAATGGGCTTCGAGAAGTGTTCTGTCATTACCCGTGCATCCATCGCTGACAGAAGATGATATAAATTTAATAGCGAGTAAAGTTGAAGAAGCCATAAAGTCATAGTTAGATTTTCAATTAATATGAACAAATCTACAAAATTGGATCACAGAAAATTAATTCCCAGTACATACTTGAATAATTAAGGTTGGCAAGATGCATTTTGATAACTTTTACACATATGGTTTATATAATATTTAGACAAAGATCAAAACGATAAACATGCCTATAGATCCGGACTTTCCAAAAAATCATGAAGTCAGTGGTAAGATACAACTTGACGATGGTGAACATTTCCATTTTATGTGGGGACCAGGAAAACTACAAGAAGCTGCAGAAAACGAAGAAGTAAAGGCTGCCTATGCAGCAAGGGGTGAACAAATCGTACCTCTTGGTGTGAGCGGTACTATGGTAGCAGTTGATTGGGACTCATGTGTTGCCGANGGTGCTTGTATCGAAGCATGTCCTGTACAGGTATTCCAGTGGTATAGAACAGAACATGATGTTCCTGCTACAGAAGCAACAAAACAGACATGGAAGGGAACAGGTAGCACGGTCAAAGAAGAACGTAAAGATTATACCGATAAGGCAGATGCAATTCGTGAACATGATTGCATTTGGTGTATGGCCTGCGTTTCAGTTTGTCCACCACAAGCTGTAAAAGTAGATCAAGCTTCACTTGAATTTCATGAAAAGGCTTCAGGTACGTTCAATGAAGCATTGTCAAAAGGTAGTGCGCCTCCGCCACATGCACACTAGCTAATCTTTTTCCTCATTTTTTCCAAAAAATATATTTTTATTCCTTTTTGTTATTGTTTATCTAAATTTCCATGAAGACAAAAGTTGATAGTATCTGATTCATATATGGGAATTTTTATCCCCAGAGATTTTTCGTATAGAGTGTTAAACTTTATAAACGGAAAAACCAACTTGCCGTTCACCCAAAAAGACGATTTAGTTGCTTCCTTTTACATTTTTGGTAAGGATCACAGAGTAAATGGGCAACTGGAAATTACCAATGTTAAAGATATAGCAAGAAAAACGATGGACCAAGTTGCAAGCCAGGTTAGAATTTATGCAAACAATCCTATTAATATGAACCAAGAAATGATGAGAGAGAATTTCAACAAAAGATCAATGCAAATTTTGATTGATTCAAATAGTAAGAATAGCAATAAGAAAGTGAATTTTGATATAACTAAAAGAATTTCAAAAGATCCAACGATTCTATCAGAATGTTATGCATGGCATCTTGCCTACTACAAACAAGATTACTTTTTCAAGTTATTCAATCCTCTTAAAGGTACTGATTTACCTGCAGATCTAGTGGAACAACTAGAAGGACGTATGCTCTTACTTGGGTTTAACGTTAAGGATTCTGCCAAATTGCCTTATGATGATCCAATTATACCGTTCTTATATTGGCTTAAGGAATGGGCCGGATAATAGAAATTTCATGATAGCATGGCAGCTGAGATATCCTTCTAATTAGAATTTTTTCTCTTTTCTTACCGATAACTAATTGATTTATTGGACAATGTTAACATGACAATTTCGCATGTAATTTTCTTTCATGATAAAGAACATTAAAGCCTTCATTGTATCCAATAGTATGCATAAGGTAGATAAATCGTATGAAAGCCTCCTGAGTAGAATTCAGGGAGATTTGGCTAATGCTTCAAAGAAGGATTCAGCAAGACTGGAGATTCCAAAGCCTCAAATTATCTGGGTAGGTCAACGAACAATTTTTAGAAATTTCATGGAATTTCCTAAGGCATTAAGGAGGGAACCTGAAAAGCTATTACTTTATTTGAATAAAGAGCTTGCNTCTGCAGGATATATTGCCGGNGAAAGGGTTATTTTTCTAGGTCGNAAGGAACCGTCATCTTTTGGAGCCCTAATGGAAAGGTACGTAAGGGACTATGTCATNTGTCCTGTCTGTCAAAGTCCAGACACAAGAACAGAAAAAACCAAAAAATTAGGCTTTCTTGTATGTGAGGCATGCGGTGCAAGATCATCAATCAAGGGAAATTATGCCTAGCAGTATTTCCGTAGGACTTACAATTGGATGGTCCACTTTGACGGTACGCTAGTCAAGATCAAAACCCTCACACACTAATCGGACAATGTTAATGCCTTGGCTTTATTTGTAATTCATCAGGCATTATAATATACACAGAATGTAGAATAAGACTACTTGATATAATTGAAAGATATAGGTAATTTCAAAATCATGCTAGATGTATTAATCACAGTGGCAATTTTGACATACCCGAAATCTTTTTCTGAATTCAATAACTTGACTCAAGAAAATGGCCAGAATCTCTTACAGATTTGCTGTACTTGGGGTGATAGACTAAATAATGGTGTATTGACATTTCATACCGACAGTAATAATCACCAGAAAGATACCTTGGTAAGAGATTCTTTTGAGGAATGGAATTCCAAGCTGGAGAATGTGAAATTCATGGAAGTTAAGGATGCATCTAATGCAGATGTTCTAATCATTTTTGAGCATAAAGGTGAAGAAACTGTCGGTCAAACTACTAGCATTCTGGATGAAAAAGGGTTCATAAAAAGTGTCAAAATACGTATTTCTGTAAATTTTAATGAAGACAAGATCAATGAAGATACTCTGAGTCTTGTATTGAAACATGAAATAGGACATGCCCTTGGACTAGCACATTCAAACTTTCATGATCTAATGAATCCTATTGTCAATTATCAAAATAAAGCTATTACCAAATGTGAGATTGATGCAGTTAAACTAGCAAATAACTGGAAATTGATAGAAAATCTACAGGACCCAAAATTGCCAAAACTACCAATAGAAAAAACTGTCGACTGTAATTCAGAAGAAATGTAGCAAATTAAAGGCACAAGATCCTTTCTTAGTTTCGACATTATCTATTATTCGAAGATAATTTAGGTTTTTGATTCAGCCGGTTCAAGTAGTATATTTTGATTTAATATTCGCACACAATTTGCATAACAAAGAATATTTGCCAGGTGCATTAATATTAGGTTAATACTTGCTTAATAGGTTTAGAGAAAAATTAGTTCCCATTACAACGCTTATAGGGAATAATTTCAGTTCACTCGGTTTATCACCAACGTTTTGGAGTATGATTGCATTTGCATTCGCCATATTATCAAGCATTTTCTTTGGTCTTTCAAATTTTTTAAGTGAACAGGGTATAGTGTTTGCCTCTCAAATATTTGCAAGTATTATGCTTCTGATTTCGGGCTTCTTTGACATTGTGGATGGAAGTGTAGCCCGAGTATCTAAGACATCAACTTCCAGAGGTGCGTTTCTGGATTCTAATTTTGATAAAATTTCTGAAGCTCTAATTTTTATAGGAATAGCAATTGGCGGCCTATCAAGTCCTATTTTAGCAATGATTGCTCTATCAACGTCTATTCTAGTTAGCTATATTAGAGCAAGAGCAGGATCATTGGGTATAGAGCTTAAAGGTGTAGGAATAGGAGAAAGAGCTGAAAGGCTTCTAATCTTATCAATATGCGGTTTTATTCCAATTTCAGGATCGATTCAGTGGGGAATTATAATTATTATTATACTCTCGAGCATTTCCTTTATTCAAAGATTTTGGTTTGTTCTAAAGAGGATATAACGCTATATTTTATCCAAGTCTTCCGGTTCTTCTGCGTTCCATTTCTGATCTTACTTTTACTATTCCCCTATGTACAGCGCAAGAAACACAGTAAAATTTGACATCCATTGAAGGTGCAATATATGCTCCTTGAGCTCTTAATTCCTTTGCCAAAGTGGGTTCTACTAATGTAATTCTACCAGTAACTTTTTTTGCCTTATCCCTGGGAACCATAGCTCCGCACTGACTACAATGAACTGTTCCTGAGCTTCCTTTCCCACCTTTAGTGCGTCCTCTGCTTGTCCTTTTCTTTGGCATCATACAAATACTATTTCTTAATCTTTTAAATCTTCTTATGGTATAGTCAACATTTATCAAAGCAATAGAATTAATGATGATATTCCACGATGAAGGTCGCTATACTGTCAAATCTGGTCGTAGACGAGATTGTTTCCAGAGATATGAAGTCAAGTCAAAGCTTAGGTGGACCCGCAGCTTATTGTGGTATAACTGCAAGTAAATTTGGTTTTGACACGACGCTCTTTACTCATTTTGGAAAAGATCTTGATCCCAAGTATCTTGAATATCTAAAAAAGCAGGGAATTAAATTCAATGTCACTAATTCTCTAGATCTGCCAACGACGAGATTCATTTTAAGGAACTTTGAAAATGATCGTGAATTAATCCTCGAGTCAAAATGTAGTGCAATAGATATCGAAGAAATAAAATCAGCGAAATCAGATTGCTGGATAATAAGTCCAGTTTTTGATGAAGTGTCTCTTGATATATTGCAATATCTTGCTTCA
>JGI24806J26614_1000123_pt1 | contig 17012 bp, 18 predicted proteins | sample Kansoi200umMDA_FD_26614 | JGI IMG/M metagenome (IMG submission 26614)
CGGTTTTATTCCTTTTGGAAAATTCGTCAGTTCTGACGGAACTGCGTTGGAAAGTCATTTTCATTTGCAGTTCTCTATTCTCCCGGTTGCATTGGGATTGCTTGGTATTTTTATCGCCATGTGGTTGTATAAAAAACAAAGCAACAGGCCGGATAAATTGGCGGCTTCATGGGATGGTTTGTACAGGTCGGCCTACAACAAATTTTACATAGATGAGATATATACGTTCATCACCAAAAAAGTATTGTTCAATTTAATTGGCCGGCCGGCGGCATGGTTTGATAAGAACGTGGTGGATGGATTGATAAACCTGACCGGCAATACAACGGCAGCCATTTCGGAAAGTATAAAAAAATTACAATCGGGTAAAGTACAGCAATATGCCATTTATTTCCTGGTGAGTGTGATCGGGCTGGCATTACTGTTTATTTATATCCTGAAATAAAACGAATGAACCTTTTATTACTCATAATTATTCCACTGGTAACTGCAGTTGCGGCATTGTTATCACGCAATAAGCAACAGGTAAGATGGATTTCATTCGCAGGAGCTATTGTACAAATGGTACTGGCTTTTGTTCTCTTACTGGCATTCAGGAATGAAAAGGACGCCGGTAACACGGAACAAATGTTATTTGAATACAACTATTCCCTGTCCCGGGCATGGAATATCAATTTGCATTTAGGAGTGGATGGTATTTCGGTAGCCATGATCTTACTCACGGCTTTTGTTGTAGTGGCCGGCGTGTTGGTTTCCTGGAATATTGAAAAAATGACAAAGGAATTCTATTTCCTGCTGATCTTATTAAGTCTCGGCGCTTATGGTTTCTTCATCTCTCTCGATCTTTTTGTCCTTTTCTTCTTCCTGGAAATTGCAGTGATCCCAAAATATTTACTCATCGGTATCTGGGGAAGCGGAAAAAAAGAATACAGTGCCAACAAACTTGCTTTGATGCTCATGGGTGGATCTGCATTGGTATTGGTTGGTATACTCGGACTTAATTTTTCTTCCGGCCATAGCTTTGACCTGGTGAGTATATCCAAAGTAAATATTCCGATAGGAACACAACGCATCATATTCCCGCTTTTATTTGTTGGCTTTGGTGTGTTCACGGCTTTGTTCCCTCTTCACACCTGGGTACCCGATGGTCATTCTTCAGCGCCAACGGCCGGATCTATGTTCCTTGCAGGTATTTCTATGAAGCTGGGTGGTTATGGATGTCTTCGTGTGGCTACCTACCTCATGCCCGAAGGCGCTAAAGAATATTCCACCATCATCATTGTGCTTGCTTCTATTGCCATTTTATACGGCGCCTTTGCTACGATGATGCAGAAGGATCTGAAATATATCAATGCATACTCATCTGTCAGCCATTGTGGATTTGTTTTGCTCGGCATTGGCATGTTGACAACAACAGCTATGACCGGCGCCGTGATGCAAATGGTGAGTCATGGTTTGATGACAGCCCTTTTCTTTGCTGTTATCGGGATGATATACGACAGGACACATACAAGACAAGTGAGTGAAATGGGTGGCTTGATGAAAGTGATGCCCTTCATCACTACTGTATTTTTTATTGTTGGATTATGTTCATTGGGTTTACCGGGCCTGAGTGGTTTTGTAGCGGAGATGACCATATTCATGGGATCATGGGAACATGCGGATGCTTTTCACCGCATTGCTACAATAGCAGCCTGTATGTCCATTGTGGTGACAGCAGTATATATATTAAGAGCTATCGGGCAAACAGCCATGGGACCCATCAAAGAAAATTTTTTACAACTGGGTGATGCGACATGGAATGAGAAACTGGCTGCTGTAATCTTAGTGGCAGGGATCTTAGCTATCGGTATCGCACCAGGCTGGCTGAATGACCTGTTGCGTCCGGCGGCGGAAATAATCATGCAAAAAGTATCGGCGATAAAATAAATAAGACAGGATGAATGATTTTCTCATATTAATGAAAAGTGAACTGCTGATCACCTTCATCATTTTCCTTTTGCTGTTCATCAAGATCGGTAAAGGAATGAAGAATGAATCCCTGTTGTCATTACTGCAGGTTTTATTGCTGGTAAATTTTATTGCCGGTTTCTTCTTCAACAAAACCGGTAGTTTATTCGGCGATATGTTCCATACCGGCTCCATGATCGCTTTCCAGAAAAATATTTTGAACCTTGGCGTTTATCTTATTTCATTGCTCTGTGCTGATTGGTTGAAAAAAACACCGCACCTGCCTGAATTCTTTATGCTGATGCTTTCTGCATTGCTCGGCATGTTCTTTATGATCTCCAGCGGCAACCTGCTGATGTTCTTCTTATCGCTGGAACTTGCCAGTATTCCTGTTGCGGCCATGGCTAATTTTGACCTGGATAAAAAACGTTCTTCCGAAGGAGCGATGAAGATGATATTGTCTTCGGCTTTTTCTTCCGGTATCTTGTTGTTTGGCATTTCATTGATCTATGGCGCAACAGGAACAATCAGTTTCGCAGAACTATCCAAAGTACTTATACAACTTGGTGGAAACCCATTTCTGATATTATCTTTTGTATTCCTGTTTGCTGCATTTGCTTTCAAACTTTCCATTGTTCCATTTCATTTATGGACGGCAGATGTGTATGAAGGCTCGCCGATCGCTGCCACTTCTTTCCTTTCTGTCGTTTCAAAAGGATCGATCGCTTTTGTTTTCATCAGCGCTTTATACAATGCGTTCCAGCCCTTGTTCGAAACCTGGTATATTCTGCTGGTGATTTTGGCAATTGCCACGATGGTCATCGGTAACCTTTTTGCATTGCGCCAGCAAAATATCAAACGCTTCCTTGCTTTTTCATCTATTGCACAGGTTGGTTTTATTTTAGTGGGCATCAGCAGTAATGATAATGCCGGCATCAGTTCCGTTGTTTATTTTATATTGATCTATACATTCTCCAACCTGGCAGCATTTGGGGTAGCTTCCGTGATCGCAGAAAAAACAGGCAAAGAAAATATTGATGACTATAAAGGATTATATAAAACCAATCCCTTCCTATGCTGGATACTGACGCTGGCTTTGTTTTCATTGGCCGGTATCCCGCCAACAGCCGGTTTCTTTGGTAAATTATTTTTACTGACGGCCGGGGCTTCCAAAGGCAGCTACATGTTCATTACCGTTGCTGCTTTGAACATGGTTATTTCACTGTATTATTATTTACGGGTTGTGCGGGCCATGTTCATGGATAAAAATGAACAGCCCATCGAAAAAATAAATACAAACCCTGCCACCAAATTTGCATTGATCCTTTGTGCGGCGGGTATTGTGTTGATCGGATTGTTAAGTTGGATATACGATTACATTCAATCTCTAATTTAAAAAAGATGGCCATCAATAAAAATCATGAGTTTGAAGAATTGAATGGCGTTAAATGCGGCATCGTGGAAAAGAATGTAAAACCGCAACGTGTTGAATTCCTAAAAAAGATCCTGGAATATAACCGCTATACTGTCGTAGTGGTTCCATCTCCGCCGCCAAAAGTAGTGGTAGCTAAACCAACTCCTGGCGAAGAAACGATCCAACCTCCAACTTCCAACCTGCCTACCGGACAGGCAGGCATCGAACCCCCAACACCTGAAACATTCACCGTTGGTGTAACGGATTACACTTTTAATACCATCAATGCTATTTTTGGTCGGATGCTGAAGACCCCGGATGGACATATTGTTACTTTAGCATACTGGAATCAAACCGAAACAACGAACAATGATGAGGTTCCTTATTATGAACAAAACAATTAACGTTTGAAGTATGGAAGTAAAAAATCTTTTTGATCCGGCAGTAAAAAAGGAACTTATTGACAGGATAAACAAACTCACTCCCCAATCACAAAGACTATGGGGCAAGATGGATGTGGCACAGATGCTGGCGCATTTGCAACCGGCTATCCGGATCGCATATGGTACTCATAAACCAAAAGGACATTTCTTATTTAAATTGATCCTACCGCTTTTCAAGAGTAAATTATGGGATGAGAAACCTTATAAAAAAAGTCTGCCTACCGATCAAACTTTTGTCATGACTGGTTCGGAAAAAAATTTTGAAAAGGAAAAAGCTGCAGTGATAGAACTGGTCAACCAATTCTCAGAATCGAATATCAATGGCGAAAGGCATCCGGTTTTCGGAAAGATGACAAAAGATAATTGGAGCAAAGCCATTTGGAAACATATTGATCATCACCTTCAACAGTTTGGAGTTTAAAAGAGATACTGTAAATGAAGAATAAAAAATAAGAAATTAAAAATGAAAAAGTGTCCGTCAACTTTTTCATTTTTAATTATTCATTTCTTATTTTTTATTTCATTCCCTGCACAGATCCCTGATAAGATCGCTATGGTTCGGATATAAAGCGATCAATTCATTTTCTTTTGCCAATTCGAAATCATCAAACTCAAAACCCGGGGAAACCGTGCAGCCAACAAAACAATATTCACTGCCCGGGGCCGGGCGACTGGCAAACCAGCAATTGGCAGGAACTATATATTGAAAATGATGTCCTTCACCAACATTATTTCCTAATGTAATAGTTTCCAGGATGCCATCAGGCCTGATAATATAGATGACCAGCGGATCACCGGAATAGAAATGCCAGCACTCATCAGCTTTGATCCGGTGAAAGGCGGAGAAATTCCCTTTTTCCAAAAGAAAATAAATGGCTGTTGAAAAAGATCGTTGCCCTCCAAACCGTTCGGGCAATGCAGAAGCAGCAACCTCTTCATTGCTTTTATAAGTTTGTTTGAACCACCCGCCTTCCGGGTGAGGAAGTAAGGAAAATTGTTGAATGAGTTTTTCGATCGGGGACATAAAGTAAAATGATCAATCTTAACTAACCGCCTGCAGAACGATCTCTTTCAGCTTATCGATCGGCACCCGTTCTTGCGTCATTGAGTCGCGGTGGCGAATGGTAACCGTATTATCTTCCTTGGTCTGCTGGTCAACCGTTACACAGAAAGGTGTTCCTATTGCATCCATGCGGCGGTAACGTTTGCCGATAGTATCTTTTTCCTCGTAGAAACAACGGAATGAAGATTTGCAATCATCCATGATCTTCCTGGCTATTTCCGGTAATCCATCTTTTTTCACAAGGGGCAATATGGCCATTTTGATTGGAGCCAGTTTGTTAGGGAGCTTCAACACTACACGGCTGTCTTGTTTTTCTGCTGTGCTCAGATCCTGCTCTTCATAAGCAGCACTCATGATCAGCAAAAACATCCGGTCAAGACCAATAGAAGTTTCTATGACATAAGGAATATAATTGCCGTAAGGTTTGTTCGTGGCGGGGTCAATATCATTATCGAAATACTGCATTTTTTTCTTGCTGTATTCCTGGTGTTGTTTCAGATCGAAATCCGTTCGGGAATGAATGCCTTCCACTTCTTTAAAGCCAATGGGAAAGTTGAACTCAATATCACAGGCTGCATCGGCATAGTGAGCTAATTTAACGTGGTCATGAAAACGATATTGGTCAGCAGGGATTCCAAGACTTATATGCCATTTCAATCTTTCCGTTTTCCAGAATTCATACCATTCTTTTTGGGTGCCGGGACGGATAAAGTATTGCATTTCCATTTGCTCAAACTCTCTCATCCGGAAAATGAATTGTCTTGCTACGATCTCATTCCGGAATGCTTTACCAATTTGCGCAATACCAAAAGGGATCTTCATTCTGCCTGTTTTCTGCACATTTAAAAAATTGACGAAGATCCCCTGTGCGGTTTCCGGGCGCAGATAGACTTTGTTATCTTCTTCATCTGAAGAAGCAGTGGATCCAAATTCTGTGGAGAACATTAAATTGAACTGGCGGATCTCTGTCCAGTTGCTGGTTCCGCTGATGGCACATTTTATTTTATTGTCTTCAATCAGTTTTTTCAATCCCGTAAAATCATCTTTGGATAATAAAGCCTCCATCTGACTAAGTATTTCATCAATCTTTGGCTGAATATGCCCGGCTCTAAGTATAAACTCATTTGCTAAAGCCTCATCTTTATTCTGATCCGGTCTCAGCAAATAAATTTTTTCTTTCTCTTCTATTATCTGCTGCTGGATTTTATTTCTCTCCTCAATAAGTTCTTCAACATATCCTTCTATCAAATGATCAACCCTGTATCTTTTATTACTGTCTTTATTATCGATCATCGGATCATTGAAGTTATCAACGTGGCCGCTGGCCTTCCAGGTAGTTGGATGCATGAAGATGGCCGCATCAATGCCTACAATATTCTCGTGCATGCGGGTCATGCTGTCCCACCAGTGATCTTTGATATTCTTTTTCAGTTCGCTGCCCCACTGGCCATAATCATACACGGCCTGCAACCCGTCATATATTTCACTGCTGGGAAAAATAAAGCCATACTCTTTGCAATGTGAGATGATCGCCTGGAATTTATTCGAATCATTTGCCATAGTGCGCAAAGATAATAGAACCGGGTTTATGAGGTTAAACAACAGTGCCGTGGAATGATCATGGAGTAGGTTTTTCCGGTGTTTCGATCACTATTTTATGTTCGGGTTGTTGCCGGATCGATTTTTCCGATTCCACTTCTATCTGCTGTACCCAAACAGCATAATTATTGGGATAGATGCGGAACCCGGTATGTGCCGCATATACATGCGTAAAGGCGGCGCCAAAATACAGGATCACTGCAGAATAATAAACCCAAAGAAGGATCAGGATAATAGAACCCGCTGCGCCATATGCTGTGGTTATCCTGCTATGGCCGAGGTAATAACTGATGAAAAATTTACCGATCATGAATAAAACAGCAGTAACAAGAGCTCCTATCCATACATGTTTCCATTTTACCCGTGCATCGGGCAAGACCTTGAAAATGGCGGCAAAGATGAAAGTGGAAATGATAAAAGTAAGTATAAGGTTCAGGATATAAACTAGTATAACAGTCAGCTGCGGAAACTTTTCCATAAGATTATTCAGCAAAACATCCATGGCTCCGTTCAGGAGAAGCGATACCAGCAAAATAAATCCCAGCGTAATGATCATCGAGAAAGAAAGCAGGCGATTAAAGATCAGCTTTAGCCATGCCAAACCTTTACGGGGTTTGGCTTTCAACTTCCAGATCAGGTTGATAGAATCCTGGATCTCATTGAATACGCTGGTAGCTCCGATAATCAGTGCCACCAACCCCACGATGGTAGCAAATCTGTTGCCTGTTGCCTGCATGGCATTGTGGATGATCTGCTGTATTTCCAGGGCGGCGTTATGGCCGACAAACCCTTCGATAAAATGGTATACCGATCCTTCTACCACATCATGACCATAGAACAGGTCACTGAACCAGATAATAATGATCAGTAGCCCGGGCAGGGAAAACACAGTAAAAAAGGCAAGTGAAGCGCTTAATTTAAAAACATTGCTGGCCCAGGAATCAGAAAAACTTTGCTTCGTTATTTTCCAAGTATTCTTTAAAGACATAACTATAATGAATCATAGATGGTGCCAAAGAGGTTTTTCCCGGTCTTCTTTTATTGTTTCAGCTTGGGGTTTTGCCGGTGTCTTTCCATGTCCCTGTTTGTTTTTTTCTCAAAATTCTTTTGCAGTGCATCCGTTAGATCAACTCCTGTTTGATTAGCCATACACAATAACACCCAAAGCACATCGGCCATCTCATCGCCAAGGTTCCTGTCCATATCAGATTCTTTAAAACTCTGGTCACCGTATTTGCGGGCCATGATACGGGCCAACTCTCCTACTTCTTCGGTTAAGATCGTCATGTTGGTGAGTTCATTGAAATAACGGACACCGGTTGTTTTGATCCAACCGTCCACCTCTTGCTGTGCTTGCTGAATAGTCATAACAAAATTTTTTATCTCTGCCTGCAATTTAGCATGATTCTTGTCGTTTACCATCTTCCTGCCCTTTGAGATCGTTAGTAAACCAATTCCTTTAAAAAATTATTGTACCTATGATGGCAAGATCTGTCCGCCGGCTACTGGCCGTCTTCATATTATCCGTTTCCTTTTTTATCTCGAAAGCACAGCCCGCTGCCGATCCACCTGTAAAAAAGGAAACCCTTCCTTACCAGGTATTTACTACCAGCAAACAGATCATCATTAAAAGCAATCGCAATATCCGGCATATAATGCTTTGGACAAGCAGTGGTCACCGGGTATTGGAGCAAAGAGATATTAATGCCGCTTCTTACACTTTTGCCATCCCTGTTGATGAAAAATTTTTTTTCCTGATGCTGGGATTGGAAGGTGGGAAGATTTATACCGAGAAAATAGGGATGCAGTAAACTAAGAGCATAAATGAGAAATAAGAAATAAGGAACAAAAAAGTCCGTCTTTGATTTGAAACTACTTTCTCATTTCTTATTCTTTATTCTTAGAGTCTATTATTATAGTAACAGGACCGTCATTTAATAATTCAACTTTCATATCTGCTCCGAATACTCCTGTCTTGATCTCTTTTCCCAGGCCGGTTGATAATTGACGGATCATTTTTTCATACAAAGGAACCGCTATGCCCGGTTTGCTTGCTTTTATATAAGAAGGACGGTTTCCCTTTCTGGTAGAAGCATGTAAGGTGAACTGGCTGATCAGCAGGATATCTCCTCCCATTTCTTTAATGGAAATATTCATGACCCCATCCTTATCATTAAATATCCTGAGGTTGATTATTTTCCCGGAAAGCCATTCTATATCATCCGCGGTATCGGCATCTTCAATGCCCAATAATACCAGCAATCCTTCATCAATGGAAGCATGAACTTTTCCCTCTATGGTTACATTGGCCCGGGTCACTCTTTGAATTACTGCTCGCATATTGGTTGCTGGGTTCTGGTAAAATTTCCAATAAAGGTAGTATCATAAAAGGATTGAAATTACCTTTACAGAACCAGTAACCAGCAACCAGAACCCAGCAACGTGATCGACATCAGTAAAGAAATATCTTTTCAAACCACCCGCAGCGGAGGCAAGGGCGGCCAGAATGTAAATAAAGTGGAAACAGCCGTCATCGGTTCTTTTCACATTGAGGCTTCATCATTTTTTACAGAAGAACAAAAACAATTGCTGAAAGAAAAACTCAGCAACCGTATGAATGCCGATGGCTTTTTGCTGGTAAGATCACAAACTCACCGTACCCAGCTGTCCAATAAACAGGAAGTAGTGAAGAAAATGAATGAGCTGCTCGCAAAAGCTCTTCAAAAGAAAAAACCCCGCATTGCCACCAAGACCAGCAAGGCTTCAAGGGAAAGAAGGCTGGAATCCAAAAAAAGAAAGGCGGAGATCAAAATGGGAAGACAGCGATTGAAACCGGGAAACTATTAAAGAGACCAAAGACGGAAAGACCGAAAGTCCGGAGGAAAGCTTACGGACTTTCGGTCTTTCGGACTTTCCGACTTATAGTTGTAAATTAGAGATTCAATGGAATCCTGTGCGAAATAGTTTATTGACGATATCAGCATTACTCTTCATCATTGTTCTTTCTTCTTATTTACTGGGTGCCTGTAAGAAAGAACAAAATACCAGGGGCATTCAACTGATGCAGCAGGAGATCCCGGAAGGATTTCCTTCACCGGTTCATACATTCGGGGATAACCCATTAAGTAAAGAAGGGTTTGAATTAGGCAGGAAATTATTTTATGATGACCGCCTTTCTATAGATAATGCACATGCCTGTTCCTCCTGTCATCAGCAGATCGCAGGCTTTGGCACTTTTGAACATGACCGCAGCCATGGTGTTTTTGATTCACATACATTAAGGAATGCGCCGGTCTTATTTAACCTGGTCTGGAATACAAGTTTTCATTGGGACGGTGAATTCAGCTCCCTAAAAGATGAAGCTGCGCAGCCCATCAATGGCCATATTGAAATGGGTGAATCCTTTGAAGGGGTGATCAATAAAATAAAAGATGATAAAGATTACCGGGAAATGTTCAAAGAAGTTTTTCGCTATCCCTTTATCCGTCCTGAATTTATTTTAAAAGCCCTTGAACAATTCACCGGCTACATGGTTTCTGCAGATTCAAAATATGACCGTTATAAAAAAGGATCGGCTACATTTACCGCACAAGAGGATGCAGGTTACCAATTATACAAAGCCAATTGCGCTACCTGTCATCCCGAGCCGATGTTTACCGATTACAGTATCCGTAATATCGGTTTGCCGCTTGATAATTTTTTGAAAGATTACGGCCGGATGAGAATCACCGGTAAAAAAGAAGACTCGTTGAAATTTAAAACGCCAACACTCCGCAACACGTATGTTTCTGCCAACTATATGCATGACGGAAGATTCAATACCCTGCTGCAATGCATTAATCATTATCGCACCGGGGTGCAGCAAAGTACAACCCTGGACCCTTTATTAACGAATGGAATTCCTTTGACGAATACGGAAGCTACGAACCTTACCATTTTTCTCCGTGCACTGACAGATTCAACTTTTCTGAAAGATACAAGATTTTCCAAACCGCAATAACGATCAGGACTTTCTATTGCCCATCAGGATCCCAAGGGCTTGTTTTTGTGCTTCAATATCTTTTTGCGTTGCTTCCTGATCGGCTTTATTATCACTCAATTTTTTTTCAAGATTGACCTGCTCTTCTTTTAAAGTGCTCAATTTTTTTTCAGCCTTGGCAACTGTTTCTTCCTGGTCTTTGATCCTTAGTTCAAGATCCGCCGCCTCTACTTCCGGCAGCATGTTATTTAAAAAATATTTAGCATTGTTGATAGTACCCGGATCCATGGTCAGCAAAGCATTTTCACCATTCCTGATCATGATCATATACAGTACAGATTCATCACTTGCCTTCCTGCTTTTGCGTTCAACGTTGATGATGATATCCATCCTGTCGCCGCTGATATCAGTAATATATGCGTTCTTGAATACCAGGAACCCCTTATCCTTATTGAAAAGGCCCTTTTCTTCCTTGGCCTTATAGCCCATTTTTCCCATTTTCAGCACGATGGCATTCTGAACAGCATCAGGCGGAAAAGAATAATCTATTACAATAGCCTGCTGTTTTTTCTTATCATAATCGGTATTACCCTCATAGGCTTGTGACCATGCGGCTGCAGTTATAGATATTGTGCTTATAAGTAGTAAAAATAGCTGCTTCATAGTTTCAATTTTGACCTTAAAGATACACCAACCCTTACAAAAGCCTGCCTGCCGCCAGGCAGGCGTTGCAAACAAGTTAAAGAAAGCCCAGGCAGGCAATGAATTCGTTTTTTGACTGCCTATCAATTACTTTTGCTTCCAAATTTCCAATCCTTTGAGTGGAATAAAAAAACTGGCTGGGCAAACATTGTGGTATGGTGTACCTACCATTGCCAGCCGTTTTCTTGGCTACCTGATGAACCTTTCATTGCCCCTCATTTTTGCACAGCCTGCTAAAACGGCCGACCTCACCCAGATCTATGCCATCATTCCTTTTTTAAATGTGCTGTTTACATATGGATTGGAAACCGCCTACTTCCGTTTTTCGCAGGATACCGATAAAACGAAATTGTATAATACGCTGTCCGTTTCTTTGATCGGCTCTTCCATTTTTTTTACGGCCTTGTTATTTGTTTTTAAAGACAATATTGTTCACTGGGCCAATCTTGACCAGCATCCTGAATACATCACCTGGATGGCGATCATTATTTTCTTTGATGCCATCAGCACATTGGCGTTTGCAAGATTGCGGCAGGAGAACCGGCCCAAGCGCTATGCATTTGCCCGTATTTCAGGAGTGATGGTGAATGTGCTGGTAGTGATCCTGTTTTTAGCTGTGATCCCAAAATATGTAAGAACCCATCCGGACAGTTTTTTGGAAAATATTTATAACAAGAATACTGGCATTGGTTATTACCTGATCGGGAATATCTGCGGAACTGTTTTCACTTTTATTTTATTGAGGAAAGAATTTTCCCAGATACGTTTTCAGTTTGATGGGCGGCTCTGGAAAAAAATAATGCATTATTGCTATCCATTGATAATTGTAGGTATGGGCGGCATGGTGAATGATATGCTGAGCCGTTTGATCTACCAGCATGTGGTAAATCTGCCGGAAGAACAGGCCAAACATGAGCTGGGCATCTTTGGAAATATTTACCGGCTTGCTGTTCTTATTACCATTATGATCCAGGCCTTCCGTATGGCGGCAGAACCTTTTTTCTTTAACCGGAGCAATGAAGAAGATGCGCCCCGTACTTATGCAAGGGTGATGAAGTTCTTTGTGATCGCTTCCTGTTTCATGTTTCTTTTTATCAGTCTTTATATTGATGTATTCCGCTGGTTCTTTATTGCAGTGCATAAACCGGCCTGGGTAGAAGGATTGTATATTGTTCCCCTGCTTGCATTGGGAAATGTTTTCCTCGGCATTTATTATAACCTCAGCATCTGGTATAAACTGAAACATAAGAATATGCTGGGTGCCATCATCACCATTGCCGGGGCTATCATTACCATTGCACTTAATATTCTGCTGATACCAAAATACCATTATCTCGGTGCTGCCATTGCCACTTTTTCCTGTTATTTATTTATGATGATCGTAAGTTATATGCTGGGGCAGAAATATTACCCCGTGCCTTATGCCAAAACAAAATTGATCTCCTACCTCGTATTGGTAGTACTTATCTACCTGGCCCATTGGGGAATGGTTTATTTATGGCCGAATCGCTGGTTCAATCTTGGGTCAGCTACTTTGTTGCTGTTGCTGTTTACTTTGTTTGTAGGAAAGATCGAGAGGAAGGAGTTGGCGGCGTTGCCTTGGATCGGGAGGTTTTTTAAACCTAAGGTTATTTAGGATCTTTTACAAAAAGATGAAAGTTCCATTGTAAAACAAAGAGGAGTACCATTAAGATTATTCCGCCGAAAAAACATAAAGCTTGATACCAGGAATATTTTTTAAATAACCTCCATTCATGTTCTGGTACTTTTTTCCTGATACGCCAAAACATAAAAGCATCTCTCCATGTCAGATATTTAAACAAAATGTTCTGACCTTTTGACCAAAAATAAAAAGAAGAAACAGCCATTGCTATAAAAATGATGAGAAGGAGTATACCAAGCAGGTTCATATCAATATAATTTCACAAACGAGTTATTCAAATCTATAAAAGTTTAAAACAAAAAAGCGAGTATCAGAATCAGAGCCATACCACACAAGTGAAATAAGAATGCCCTGTTCTTGTAACCGATGTATCGTTTCCATTCATCTTCCGGTATTTTTGTGTTATTGCGGAATCCCATAGCGATCAGGAAAGCATCCCAACACCTGACATGTTTAATGAGTACCCGGTGCATGAGTATACTATGATAAAATATTGAACCCATCATGACTATTATAAGGGTGAAAAAAATGGTCGTCTTTAGGTTCATATCTAATACAACTTCACAAACGGGTTATTCATCTTCTCAAACCCCACCGTCGTCACCGGCCCATGCCCTGAATAAACCTTTGTGTCATCCGGCAACGTGAAGAATTGAGTTTGGATACTATTGACCAGGGTATCAAAATCGCCGCCGGGCAGGTCGGTCCTGCCGATACTCATATTAAACAAGGCATCGCCGCCGATGATAAAGCCGCCGGCCTCATGATAAAAAGCAATACTGCCGGGTGAATGCCCGGGAACAAACCTTATTTCCAGTTCATCATCCCCGATGTTAATAATATTTCCCTCTTTCAAATAAACCAGGGGCCCTTCATAGTTGTCAAAAGGCAGTTGCCACATTTCGCCGTATTGAGGGGCATGGTCCAGCAATGCTTTTTCCTTTTCATGCAGGTGAAGGCTGAGGCCCCAGGTGTCACGAACGAATTTGTTGCCAAAGACATGGTCGAGATGGCAATGCGTGTTAAGCAGCAAAACCGGACTGAGGCCTGTCTTGTCAATGCCCGTTTTTAACTCCTCCCTTTCTTTTTGAAAATAACAGCCCGGATCAATAATGCAGCACTGCCCCTGTTCGTTATACAAAACATAGGTATTCTCCTCCACGGGACTAAATGTAAATGACTTAACGTGTAACATGGATGAAGCCTCCCCAAACCCCTCCAGGGAGGGGCTTACGAGGATTCCGAAAGTACGAAGAAGTATTATTCAGCCGTAAGCAAAAAAGATATATCTTTCTTAATAGGCCGCGTAGTGGCTGAATGTCGGTAGAAAAAAATGTAAGTTTGTTAGGCCGAACCCCGTTAGGGGTTCAACATTGATGATAAGCGAACAGAACGATGAAGAGTGCGATTCTTCCACTGGAAGAATCGAAGGCAACGAAGATGCCATGAAAAACCACAGCTGGCTGCCAAATAATAAAAAAGACCGATTAATAAGTTATTCGAAACTGTAAAGAGTCTATGAAGAAAGTATCAACCCTGATGTTGGCCTGCCTTTCCATTTTTTGTTGTATGGAAACTGCGGCACAAGTGAATACGGTGGAATTTGGAAAGAACCGTTTGCAATACCAGAAATTCAAATGGAAATATTATCAGACCGAGAACTTCAACAGCTACTTTAGCCAGGACGGACTTGGGCTGGGCAAATATGTGGCGCAGATCGCCGAAGAAGAACTTCCCTCTATTGAAGAATTTGTGGAATACGGGTTGCAGCGCCGTGCCAATATCGTTATCTATAATAATTATGACGAGATGCAGCAGTCCAATATCGGGCTGGGTATTGACTGGCAAAATACCGGCGGTGTGACCAAACTGGTAAACAATAAAATGATCGTTTACTTTGATGGTAACCATGATAACCTGCGTCGGCAGATACGGCAGGGCATTGCAAAGATCTTGGTGGATAATGTTTTGTTTGGTGATGACCTCGGGGAGTTTGCTGCCAACCAGGCTTTGCTTGATCTTCCCAAATGGCTGACGGATGGTTATATTGAATATGCGGCTGAGAACTGGAGTCCTTCTCTTGATGATGAGCTTCGTGGCGTAATGCTGGCGGGCGACTACAATAATTTTTACCAGTTCGCTTTTGAAAAACCTTTGCTGGCCGGGCATGCTTTCTGGAAATATATTGCGGATAAATATGGAAAAAGTAAAACGACTTATTTCCTTTACCTGGCCCGCATCTACCGCAACCTGAATAATGCTTCCAATAAGATAGCGAAGAAGAAATTCAAATTCGTCCTGCAGGATTTTATGAATGAAGTGCCGCAGGCATATTTCAAAGACATCCGGGGCAGGCGCAATTCACCCAAGGGCCAGTTATCTGTGACCGAAGAGATCGGTAAAAAAGATTTTATCCGTTTTAATGCTAACCCGCTTCCCCGCAGCTTCACGTATGCATTGGTTGAATTCAAACAGGGTCGTTACCAGGTAGTGTTGAATGAGAATTTTGTAAACAGGAAAGTGTTGTTGAAACTGGGTGTTCGTACAAGAGAAACAGAAAAGAACCCCAATTACCCGTTGCTGGCATGGGATGGCAAGGGCACCCGCCTCGCTGTTTTGTACAATGATAAAGGCAAAACACAATTCTTCATTTATGACCTGGTGAACCGGAACAAACTCTGGAAACATGAAATAAAAGTATTTGACCAGGTACAGGATATGAAATTCATGCTGGATGCCAACACACTTTTAATGAGTGCTGTAAGAAGCGGACAGACGGATATCTATGTATATAAAATAGACAAGCAAACATTTGAGCAGGTAACCAACGATGCTTATGATGATCTTGATCCTTCGTTTGTGGCTTTTCCCAATAAGACCGGCATCCTGTATTCGAGCAATCGTCCTTCGGCAGAAGCGGCCACCAGTGACGATTCGTTACCGGGCAAACATAATAATATTTACCTGGTTGACAACTGGAATAAATCCGAGTTTAAACAGATCTCGAAACTCAGTGACCTGAAACATGGGAATGCGAGGTTCCCTTCACAGTACAATCAATCCCATTTCACTTTTGTAAGCGATGAAAATGGAGTGAACAACCGTTATGCCGGATTTTTCAGAACAGAAAGAGCCGGTTTGGATACCTTGATATTTATCGGTTAGCGTTACATACTTATCTCTGCGAACAGCCAGGTTTAACCGGAGACTCTGTATCCTGTTGAAGGGGTAAGTAACAGTTGCCTGGTAGAGGTTAGAAAATTCTTTGGATAAATATCCCGATGCAGATCCTCCATTGAATATCTGGATGACATCTGTCGTATTACGGTAATAAGTAAAACCATAATCGATCCTTTTTTTCAGGTACTGCGTTGTAAATACATATTCATTATTCTTCAGACCTGCATTGATACGGAAGCCTCCGGCAAATTTCCAGTCCTCAAAAAGATCGGAAGTGCCTAACCTGATGATCCCATTTAAAGGATCATTGTTACTTAACTGTATCGCTTCCGTAGGAGGCCCATAGTAAGGCTGAAACCGGTTCACCAATACACTATTATTAAACCCGGTTACCAGGTAATCATTGAAAAATTTCGGTGGACGGTATTCATACACTTTTGCTTTTTTCAATACCGATTCTTTGGTCATGACCTCCGAACCAACCACCTGCCCCAGCTTATTACTGTCAGGTTTCTCATCATTGAACCCGCTGTTGAAGAAATCATTTTGCTTTTTATTCAGCGTATCTGTTTTGGGCTGGTAGGTTGTTATTTTGTTGGCCGTTTTCTTTTCTTCTTCAATCACTTTTTTGATGTATTCAGTTGGCCTCGCTGTTATATTGCGGCGCTTCAGCGTATTTTCATCCACCCTCAGGCGGTATAGCAATTTTATATCTCCCAGTCTTACCACTTCACTCACTTGTTGGTTATCACCCGCTGTTCTTGTTTCCAAAAGACTGCTTTGATAATTTGTCAACGGGAAAACATAAGAGGAATCATTGGTGAAAGAAACAAAGCCAACAGAATCTATATCCGTCTTTTTCCATTCCCTTAATAAACTGTCCACATCTTTTTGCGGTGGATTGCGCAACACTTCATCACCGATAAATATCAAGGTATCCAAACCGGCTCTTTCTGTTCTGAAAAATCCGGCATAACGGTTGTTCACTCCATTTTCATCGCTTACAAAAGTGAAATGGG
>JGI24806J26614_1000124_pt1 | contig 16987 bp, 17 predicted proteins | sample Kansoi200umMDA_FD_26614 | JGI IMG/M metagenome (IMG submission 26614)
AGCGAACATTTTAATAAAGTCTTCATAATTCTGCAGAAACTGGGTAGAATCGGTTCTTCTGTCGTTCCACATTAAAACAACATTTCCTTTCGGCTTTAAGATCCGCTTAAATTCTTCTTTGCACTTCTGCTTATCGAACCAATGAAATGCTTGTCCCGCTATGATCAGATCTACGCTTTGGCCAGGTAAAGAAGTATTTTCTGCTGTAGCATCAATACTTTTAAAATTCTTGTATCCTAATAACAATCGTTCTCCGGCTTCACGCATTTCTTTGTTAGGTTCAATTCCATAAACCACATTTCCATTTTCAAGGAATAATGATGAGGAAATACCAGTCCCGGAACCAATATCAGCTACAACAGCTTTTTCATCCAGGAGGCCCTGTTCCTTTAAATAGGCAATTATAGAAGCCGGATAATCCGGACGATACCTGATATAATTCTCAACCCTGCTGCTGAATCTTTCAAGAGCATTCACCCCATCGGTAGTCAAAGGCTTGCCATTGTGTTCCTTATTTTCATCTTTATTCATCGATATAACTTCGATTGGTCTTGCAACAAAAAAAATCTCCCCTGACATTTTATAGTCAGAGGAGATAAATATTTTGAGATTATTGTTTCAAAAAATTATTATTCTGACTTATCTGTACCGCCTGGGCGGACAGGAATTAGCACCTTCTTAATTTAAGTTATCAGTTAATAATATTCAGTTAAATACGGCGAAGCCAAATTAACGATCATTATTTACCATTAACCACAATCAGGGTTGCTAAGGCTTCACAGGGCGCTGTCCCTCTGCCTTTCTTGATAAGTTAATTCCCGGATCAATACGGGAACCATGTTTTAAAGAACTGCCGCAAAGATACTTAACTATTCAATAACAGACAAACATTTTAGGCCATTATTCCTTATATTTACAATTGAAAAAATGGATTCAAATTCACTCAAGCACTTCTTTCACATTGGCTACCATGGCTATCATTACCGGGGCTGGCAACGGCAGGATGGAATAATCACCGTGCAGGAAGTTATTGAAACTTCACTAAGCAAAATTCTTAAACGTCCTGTGACTATTTATGGTTGCGGCCGAACAGATGCCCGTGTAAGCGCGAATCAGTATTTTTTTCATATTGAAGAAAAACTGGAACTAGATTATGACCTGGCATTCAGGTTAAATAAAGTTCTTCCGGATGATATAGCGGTGTTTGATATTTTGCCTATGGCAAACGACTGTCATGCAAGATATGATGCAGAACAACGCACCTACGATTACTTTATTCATACATATAAAGATCCTTTTTTGAGTAAAACAAGCTCATTTTACCAAATGGAGAGACTGGATATTCCTAAAATGAGAATGGCAGTTGAGTTGCTCACGAAGTACAATGAATACTATGGCTTTTGCAGGTCACCTGAAAAAAATGAATCCACAATCTGTAATGTAAGTTCGGCAAAATTCTTTGTTGATTCTTCGGGTGACAAATACAGATTCCAGGTAACAGCTAACCGGTTCCTGAAATCAATGATTCGCATCCTGGTCGGGAAAATCCTTGAGATAGGCAGAGGAGAATTTAGTCTGGAAGAATTTGAAAGTTGTTTTATTGATAGAAGAACTCCTTCTACTATTATTCCTGCTCATCCTCAGGGGTTATATCTTTCAAAGGTTACTTATCCATATCTTGATCTTAAGCCAAGAAAGGAGTTTTCCGGAATTATGCAAGACCGGTCAGATGAAATTTGGGTGGAAGTATGATCTAAACTCTTTTCTATTATTTACTTTCTGCAGTAACTTTCTTTTCTGCTGAGGTTTTTTTCTTTTCCATTACCTTATCAGATCCGGAATCAAAAGAAGGAGTATGAGTTACTTTCTTTTTTGGTTTTATAACCGGATTTCCATTAGCATCTAATTTTACAGGCTTGTGCCTCATTGCTTCAAACTGCCCGGCTTTGCTTGTTGATGGCTTGTTCCATGTTGGACAATCAGTAGTGGCAGGTTTCGTAACCGGTTTAGCCTGAGTTGTTTTGGTTTGAGCAAAACAGTTAACAGAAAAAAGAAAAAGGAGGGAGAATATTGTTTTCATGATGACAATTTTAATTAATAACGAGTTATGGAATAATTTATTTCAGATCAGTTTTCAGATCTTAATTTTATATAAAGGTCTTCAACTTTTTTTCTTGCCCAGGGTGTTTTTCTTAAAAATTTTAAACTTGATGTAATACTGGGATTATCTATAAAACAATTGATTCTGATATGTAACGCAAGGCCTTCCCAACGATAAACTTCTAAAAGCTCCTCTAATATTTTTTGAAGAGTTTTTCCGTGAAGCGGATCTTTGTTTTGTTGTGTCATTTTATAAAGTTAAAGGAAATTTATTGATGGTAATTAATTCGTCATCAATATGGATATCAGGCAAGTTGAAACTATGTAGTATACCTTTAGCCCCGATAGAAGTGAAAAACCTCCATCGCCGCCAGGTGAAGGAAGTTGAAACGCATAGCGGGAGGAATGCTGACAGGATCCGGAGTTTTTAGCTCCAAATTATTAAAAAGAAAGGGGTATTACCTGCTATTTTTCAAGTGAACGTGTTGTTTGGAGATGTCATTTAAAATTAATACCCAAAAAACATTAAAACTTTGGTAATTATAAGGGAGTGCGTTATCTTCGTAGGGCAAAAAAAATCCTGTGTCAGATAGCATAGTTATTATCCCAACTTATAATGAAAAAGAAAATGTGGAGAAAATGATCCGCAAGGTTTTTTCGTTGCCTTTTCAATTCCATGTTCTTATTATCGATGATGGCTCACCTGACGGTACTGCAGCTATTGTTAATGATCTTATAATTGAATTTCCGGGTAAATTATTTCTTGAACAGCGAATTGGTAAGCTAGGGCTGGGAACCGCGTATATTCATGGTTTCAAGTGGGCGCTTGCCCGTAAGTATGAATATATTTTTGAAATGGATTGCGACTTTTCACATAATCCGGATGATCTTATTCGATTGCGGCAAGCTTGTGTAAACGGTGGCGATGTTGCTATCGGATCAAGATATACAAGTGGAGGAAAAATTGAAAACTGGCCGATGGGAAGAGTAATGATGTCTTATTTTGCTTCTGTTTATGTGCGAATGATCCTTTGGGTTCCTTTTAAGGATACTACTGCCGGTTTTAAATGTTACAAGCGTGAGGTTTTAGAACGGATCCATTTTGATGAAATAAAATTTATAGGGTATGCCTTCCAGATCGAAATGAAATACATTGCTTATAAACTGGGTTTTAAAGTTGTCGAAGTTCCGATCACATTTACGGATAGAGTAGAAGGTGCGTCTAAAATGAGCAAAGGAATCTTCAAAGAAGCGATACTTGGAGTTTTGAAAATGCGCTTTATGAAGATAAAATAAAAACTCCGGGATTTTTAGCGCGCTTAATAAGTCAAAAGAGAAACAGTCAAAATTCAAAAGAAATAAAACTCTGCGCTTCCTGCGCCTCCGCCAGAAATATATGATCACACTCATTCAAAATGCCAGCATTGTTAATGAAGGAAGAATAGTTAAAGGCAATGTTCTGATAAAAGATAATGTTATTGCTGAAATTTCCGAAAATGAAATATCAGTGAAGGCAGACCGGATAATTGATGCTTCAGGCAAACATTTATTTCCCGGGTGCATTGATGATCAGGTTCATTTCAGAGAACCCGGATTGACTCATAAAGGCGAGATCTATACAGAGGCGAAAGCAGCTGTTGCCGGTGGAATTACTTCTTTCATGGAAATGCCGAACACCGTTCCAAATACATTTACCCATGAATTACTGGAAGATAAATATAAGCGGGCTTCTGAAGTTTCACTTGCAAATTTTTCTTTCTTCATGGGTGCTTCCAATGATAATATTGACGAAGTATTAAAAACAGATCCTAAAAAAGTTTGCGGCATAAAAGTATTTATGGGCTCGTCTACAGGCAACATGCTTGTTGATAAGAAGGAAACACTGGAAGCTTTATTTTCGAAATGTAAAATGCTCGTAGCAACACATTGTGAAGATGAAGCAACCATTAAGCATAATATGGATGTTTACCGGAGCAAATACGGTGAGGATGTTCCGATGGAATGTCATCCCCTGATCCGCAGTGCCGAAGCTTGTTACAAATCGTCTTCACTAGCGGTTGAGTTGGCAAAAAAATACAATACACGCTTGCATATCCTTCATATCTCAACCGCCCGGGAGCTGGAACTTTTTGATAACACCACGCCCTTAAAAGAAAAAAAGATAACCGCGGAAGCCTGTGTTCATCATCTTTGGTTTTCAGATGAAGATTATAAAACAAAAGGATCGCTGATCAAATGGAATCCCGCTGTTAAAACGAAGGAAGATCGGGATGCTATCCTGAAAGGGGTTCTTGAAAATAAAATAGATGTTATTGCCACCGATCATGCTCCTCATACCCTTGAGGAAAAAGCCCAATCTTATTTTAAAGCTCCTTCCGGCGGACCACTGGTTCAACATTCATTAAATGTAATGCTTGAATTTTATAAGCAGGGAAAAATAAGCCTGGAGAAGATCGCAGAGAAAATGTCTCATGCCGTTGCAGATTGTTTCAGGATAGAAAAGCGTGGCTACATCCGCAAAGGCTATTTCGCGGATCTTGTTCTTGTGGACTTGAATGATTCATATACGGTTGAAAAATCAAACATTCTATACAAGTGTGGCTGGAGTCCATTGGAGGAAGTAACATTCCATTCAAAGGTGACTCACACATTTGTGAATGGGAATTTGGTTTACGACAACGGGAGCTTTGATGAATCAAAAAAGGGACAACGATTATTATTTGAATTTAGTAATTCATAACTCAACATTCATAATTATATTTTCTCAAAGTGCTATACTGGATAATTAAGCCCCTTGTTTTTATTTTTTTCAGAGTCTTTTATAGATACGATTATAAGGGCCGTGTAAATATTCCCAACGATAAGCCTGTTGTATTAGCCCCAAATCATGTGAACGCTTTTATTGATCCGATCGCTTTGGGATTGTTGTGTGATAGAAAAGTTCGTTTTTTCGCGCGTGGTGATGTGTTTAAAGGTAACATTGCCAGGAAGGTTCTCAACGCATTAAGTGTAAGTCCGATGTATCGCATACAGGAAGGATTTAGCGAAATAAAAAAGAATGATAAAACATTTGAAGAGTGTCGGAACAGGTTAAGCAATAATGAAGTTGTTCTCTTATTTCCCGAAGGAGTTTGTGTTCAGGAACGCCGGTTAAGGCCTTTGAAAAAAGGATTGTCGCGCATTGTTTTTCAAACCGAAGAAACAATGGATTTTCAAAAGGATGTTTTGATAATTCCCGTTGGACTGAATTATACTGCCGCATATAAATTCAGAAGCAAAATATTCATTGACATTGGTGAACCGATCTCTTTGAAAGAATATGAAGAACGTTACAAGCAGGATAAGGTTCGTACGATCAATGATTTTACAAAAGTGCTTGAGAAAAAAATGGCAGAACACATGGTCGTTCTCAAAAACACGGAGAACGATAAACTATTTGTGAACCTTGAAGAAATATACCTGCATAAATGGCTTAAGGATAAAGGCGAAGCCGATACAGATCTTGAAAACAGTTATCATGGAAGCAAAGAACTGGCAGAAATGATCAATTTCCTTGATGAAGCTAATCCCGGCTTAACTGTTTCATTAAGAGAAAAAACAACTGAATATATCAAACGGGTAAGGGGAAATGGTTTACGGGATCATTTGCTTCGCCCTGAAAATATTGAAAGGATCACTATAAAAACTTTTATTGCCGAGGTCTTCATCATTATTTTAGGAATGCCGGTTTATGGAGTTGCGCTCTTACTAAATTACCCGCCATACTTTTTAGCAAAAAAATTCTGCGAAAAAAAAATAAAAAATATTGAATTTTTTGCCTCTGTTTATGCCAATCTTGCGATGATATTATGGGTCGTTTATTATGGAATCCAGGTTTTGATTGTTGCACTTGTTTTCCGTAATTGGATAGTGTTGTCCATATTTGGTGCTGTGATCGCTCCTTTATTGGGATATTTTGCATTGATGTTTTATCCGGTAAAAGAAAAAATATTCGGGCGCTGGAGATTATTGAGAATGGTACGCAAGGAACGGCAGATAATCGAGGAATTGGTCAAGGAACGCTTTAAAATATTGTCTGAATTAGAGCAGGCAAAACAGGAATACATTAAATATCTGAAATCATAATTTTCAAACATGAAATTTGGAAGTGTAGAAAAAGTAGCAGGCCTCGATCTTTCTTTGCCTGCGGATCATCCGGACACAAAAAAGGTGTTGGGTGGAAAAGAAGCAAAAATAATGAGCGTCTCTGTCGGTTGTGCAAAATGGAATAAAACCGATCTCAAAAATTTTTATCCAAAAGGAACCAAAGATGAACTGGCGTATTATTCAACCCAATTTAATAGTATTGAATTGAATGCTACATTTTATCAACCTTATGGAAAGGATCAATTTGCAAAATGGCGTGAAAAAACTCCCGAAGGCTTTAAGTTTTTTCCTAAGATCCCACAAACCATCAGCCATATTAAACGATTAAATGATGTTAAATCGCTTACCGCAGATTTTTGTCATTCTGTTTCCGGTCTGGAGGAAAAACTCGGAATGATATTTTTGCAGATGCGTGATGATTTCAAACCAAAAGATTTTGAACGGCTGGAAAAATTTGTGAATGAATTTCCTAAGGGAATTCCACTGGGAATTGAATTAAGAAATGCTGATTGGTTCAATGTAAAGGAAGAATTTGAAAAAGTATGCGAGCTTTTTAAAAAACATAAAGTTGCAAATGTGGTCGTTGATACTGCCGGCAGGCGAGACATTCTGCATATGCGCCTGACAAGTCCTGTTGCTTTCATTCGTTATGTTGGCGCAAATGATCCGACCGATTTTGATCGTTTGGATCCATGGGTTGACAGAATAAGCAAATGGAAAAAAGAAGGTTTAAAGGAATTGTATTTTTTCCTTCATCAGAATGAGGAAAAGCAATCACCTGAATTAGCGGAATATTTCATCACTAAGCTCAATAAAAAACTTGGATTGAAATTGCATGTTCCTGAAAAACCCGAACCACCCAAGACGAAAGCAGATAAAAAAGGACAGAAGAAATTATTTTAAGAGCAAAGGCTGATAAATATTATCCAGCCATCTCGTATATAATTTCAGGCTTTGATACTCCATCATACTGAATGATGAGGTTAGAAGAACTACTCTCAACTGTATTTTTATTACTGAATGATCTGTAATCAAAATCAAGAGGCAAAACAACGTATCTGTATTTATGATGATTCAGTTTTAATCGTTGTATTATTGAATTCTTTTCGGTTCGCTCTATTTCATCAAGAAGAATGATCTGAGGTTTTACCTTGTGATGCATATAATAATCAATGGCAATAAGTTGTTTGATCACAGGATCATTCGGATAAGTGTCATTCGTAAATTGAGTGATGATCTCAAAAACATCTTTCAACGAATATTTGTGATACTCCCTTATTTTTCCAAAATAAAGTCCCAGTCCTGTAAGAAAATCAAAAATGCTATAGTTGGCTGTAATGTATTTTAATGTATTAGGTGCTCTCTTTTTATTCCAATAAATCTCCAATGCATGCTCCAGGGCAGTTATTTTAAATAATTCTTCCTTCGAAAGATATTTACTTTGAATGATCTGGTAAGGCGGATTGGGATCAAAAAGATATTCATGCTCCTTGTGTTTATGGCGAACAGGGGTGCCTTTCAAAAACTTTAAAAATCCTAATTGTAATTCAGGAGCAAATAGTTTAAACACTTCTTCAAAACTGAATTTTATATCTTCCCAATGATCAAGGGGCAATCCAACGATAAGATCAAGATGCATTTCGATCTTATCGGATAATTGCTGAATAATTCCTTTAGTCTTTTCGAAATTTTGTTTCCTGCTAACTTCAAGATTTGCTTTTTGGTTAACAGTCTGGATCCCGATCTCAAATCTGAATAATCCCTTTGGAACATTTTCATTAATAAAAGTGATAATATCGGGATGAACAATATCAGCGGTGATCTCGAACTGAAAGACATTACCGGGACGATGGTGCTCAAGAATAAAGCGGAACATATCAATTGTAAAATCCTTTTTGATATTGAATGTCCGGTCAAGAAATTTAATAACACGACCATGTTGCATTAAAAACAACAAATTTGATTTTATGGTTTCATTCGGTAGATAACGGACCTTATTATCCAGGCTGGCAAGGCAGAATCCGCATTTATAAGGGCATCCTCTTGAAGTTTCAACATAGGCTACTTTATTGTAAAGCTCTTCAGGGCTGTCATTAATATATGGATTTATTTCCCTGAAATTTTCCAAAGGAAACATGGGTGCGGATTTATTCTCCTGAACTTCGCTTCCTTTTTTCCAGATAAGATTTGAAACGTTTTCTACGTTAGGAAAAGAATCTAAAAATTCTTTAAATGGAATTTCGCCTTCGCCGGCAATGATATAATCTACTTCACTTAAGGAGATCACATCTTCCCAATCGTAACTAACTTCGGGGCCACCCAGCACGATCTTGCAGTTTGGATTTAATGCTTTGATCTTTTTTATTACTTCCAGGGTAGGAGTGATGTTCCAAATATAACAGCTAAATGCGACGATATCAAAATCCTTGCAATGATCCGCAATTCCATCTTTATCTTCTTTGATCGTAAATTCTTTCCATGAAATATTACCACGCTCCTTGTTCAACTCGTACAATAGTCGTATTGCGAGATTAATATGAATGTATTTAGCGTTAAGGGTTGTGAGTAGTACTTTCATTATATTTCAGAAAGTACAAAGATAAGGATAAAGTTATTGATTGGTGCCAGTTGCTGAAGGTTGGAGCAAGGAATAATTTCCAATTTCAATGATTTAATCTTTCCTGCAATAAATATCGGACTCTTCCACCGGATATTTTTTGTCCAGATCAATATTATTAAAACCTTTTTTATTTCCCCAGGAAAAAAGCCACTCAAAAAAAGGCAATAATTTACTGGTTTTTATTTGCTCAAGAAAGTAGATTTCATGTTCCTTTTCCTTTATTCCCATATCATAAAGAATTTTATCGTGATTCTTTATTCCAAGAGAATTAAAATACTGCTTCATTCGGAAATACTCACAAACATTTCCACTTTCTAAACGTCCAGCAAAATAAAAAGGCATGAACCAACCGATAACATAACAGCTTCCGGAAATGATCTTGCCGATCACATGAAAACGAAATTCATAGAATTTTGAAACAGGAATACCATAATGATTCATAATCTCCAATACCTCTTTCCTGTGCAACCATTCATCATCTTCTATTTGCTTAATGGCTTTTTTTTCTTCAGTATTTTTCACTGAACCGGCATGTCCCTGATAAGCAAATGCAGCAGCCTTTTCGGCAGAGTATGCTTTTTTCAGAAGATCAACAAGTTGAGGGTGGTTCAGTTGCATCTTAACAAAATTAATCTTTCACCCTGTTAAACTTCAATGCCTTCAACATCCAGTTTGGCAATGGTTTTGAAGCATCGCGTTTACGAAGATCAAGATACCAGCCTAATTTCTTCATGATCGGAATTTTCTTGGTTTCCACAAATTCAATTAATGCTCCATCAGGATCTTCAATATAACTGAAATGTCCTGCCGCTTCTCCCATGTCAAACTTTTCTCCGCTGTCCACAGTGAAAGGATAACCTTTGGCCTCGCATAATTCCTTCATTGCCTTTTGATTGGTGATGTCAAAACATAAATGTATGAATCCCTGGTCACCCCAATAGCGGTTTTCAAATATCTGGACAGGTGCACGGTCATGCACTTTTACCAGTTCAATTTCGCTTTCACCAAGCAACTTTGAAAAGGCGCCAACGCGTGGTTTGCTGTGTTTTAATAATACTCTTCTTACTTTGTTTGTTCCGGAAGGAATATTTTTGAGGTCATCAAAAACTCCGTCTTTATCATAAACTACAGTATCATATCCTAAGATATCGGAGTAGAATTTTTTTGATCTTTCAATATCACTTACACCGATCATCATCCCGGAAGGGCCACCGGTCAATTGTGCTCCATTTCCAAACCAGGAATCTCCTTTTACGATCTGAAATAAATTCTTCCAGGGATCACGGATATAAAATGTATCATTCCCTGCAGGATCTTTAACAAGTTCGCTGACAAAATTTACTTTTTTAGAGCGAAGAAAATCATAAGAACCTTTAACGTCACTTGATTTAATTCTTGCACAGAAGAATCCGAGGTCGCCTAATTGTAATTCGAATTTAGGTGGTTCAGGAGTACGGCTTGTATATTGCCAGATCTCAAATCCTCCTCCGCCTTTCATGTTTATCGCTAATATGGCATGACGCTGATGAGGCTTTCCACCCGTATATGGCAACATTAAATTAGCTTCCGCGGCTTCTTCAAAAATTGGAATATCCATTCCAAAATTCTGACGATACCATTTGAACGCTTCATGCACATTTGGAATTCCTATCCCTACCTGTTGTATTCCTGCTATTGTTGGTTTCATATAAGTAAAAAGTTAATTAGATCAAATGGGTGTTCAGGTTTTTCTGTGAAACCCTTAACACATTATTTTATATATAAATATTATCATAGGAGCAAGATCTTTTGAGATGTTACTCCGGTCTTTGTTTCCTGATCATTTTGGAAAATATTCCCGGGAAAAATCGTTTCACCCAAATCGCACGTAATTCTTTTCCTCCAATAAAAACTTCTTCCTTATCACTTTTAATTGCACTGATGATCTGAGCTGCGCACTCTTCTGAACTTAAACCTTGGTCAGTGCTTTCATCCATTTTATTATGCTTTCCGCCATCGTGTGTTATTGCATTAAGTGAAATGTTGGTCTTGATTTTGCCCGGACAAACGATCAAAACTTTAACATTGTCCTTGTAGATCTCCATTCGAAGCGATTCAAAAAAGCCATGAAGAGCATGTTTGGATGCAGAATAAGCAGACCGGAAATAAAACCCGAATTTACCTGCGATGCTGCTCATCACTATAATATTTCCACTTTGTTGTTTCAGCATATAAGGTAATACCGACTTTGTAAGTGCAACAGTTCCGAAAAAATTAATTTCCATGATCTTACGATCGAGCTCAATGGGAGTATCTTTTGTTAATGAACGCTGACTGATGCCACCGTTATTGATAAGAACGTCAATGCGGCCAAATTTTGAAATGACTTGTTTACAAAGGTCATCAGCATCAGCTATGTTTTCAAGATCAAGTGGAAGAATAAGGATATTCTCTTCTTTGTAGTTCAATGAAGATTTTACACGATCTAATTCATTTAACCTGCGGGCAGATAAAACCAGTTTTGCATTTTCCTTTGCTAAGGCTGATGCCAATGATTCTCCTATTCCGGAAGTGGCGCCGGTGATCCACACAATTTTATTGCTGAAAGTGTTCATTGTAGCAAAAATAGCTAAATTTTTATAGTAACTTTGCGTGTCTGATTATTTGTATGACCATAAAATGAGTAAAAAGTTTTTTTTGATCTTCTTCTCTTTTTTGCTTTTTGCCTGCTCCGGTAACAGTGAAGTGAAGATCCCTGATTCTGTTCTATCTAAAGAAAGTATGGCGGCAGTCATTATTGACATTCATTTACTTGAAGCTGCACTCAATTTGAATGCGGGGAATGTGAGTAAGGAAACAATGGAAGAAAAAGTAAACACCAATATTTTTAAAAAACACAATATCACCAAAGAACAATACGAAGAAAGTTATTCTTTTTACACGGAAAATCCGGGAGAATTAACCAAAGTATATGATATCGTATTAAGTGAGCTGAGTAAGATGCAGGCTTCAGTTGGTAATTCTAAATAGTTTTTCCTGAGTCTTTAAGGAACAATCTGCAGGTCTCTGAAATTGATTGCTCCAGGGTAATAAAGTTATGCTCAGGAAATATCTTCTTAATTTTTTCATTGGAAAAAAGACTGATCCTATGTGCAGAGCGAGCCGTTTCTTTTGTAATTAATGGTAGTGCACCTGTTAATTTACTTCTTATCATTTCTGCTCTCCATGCAAACCCACTCATAAATTTACCGGCTTTGATCGAAGGAGCAGGTTTAGAGAAATTTTTATGGATCAATTCAAAGAATGATTTGAAACTTGCATTTTCAGAAGTAATTAAAAAGCGCTCATTGGAAATTTCGTGTTCCATTAAACGGATCATCAATGCTGAAACATCCCTTACATCAACAAATCCATTGATCCCTGAGCTATAAAATTTAATTCCTTTATAAGCCTTACTGAACATATTGGAACTGCTTTGTGTCCAGTTGCCGGGGCCAATAATTAAAGACGGATTTACAATGATCACACTCAGTCCTTCCTCGGATCCTCTCCATACTTCACGTTCTGCACCATATTTACTTATCGAATAATTCGAGTTTTCAGGCGATGCTTTCCAGAACGTTTCTTCATTGGTAAGACCTCCGTTTTCAGCTCTTCCCAAAGTTGCAATCGAACTCACATGGCAAAATTTTCTTATTCCCTTTTCCAATGCGGCATTTACCATATTGGCAGTTCCTTCAATATTGGTTCTCAGCATTTCAGATTGAAAAGATGATTCAAATGAAACCATGGCGGCACAATGATAAATTTCATTTACCCCGTCCATGACCGTGATCAGCGAATGAACATCCAGAAGATCAGCATCCACCCATTCAATATTTTCAAGAAGCGATTCCGGGTTGGAGGAATAATAAGAAAAGACTTTTTTTACATTCGAAATTTTACTTCCGCTGCGTTTTACCGCACGCACTTTTTTACCAGATCTGCAAAGATCGTGAAGTAAGTGAGAGCCCACTAAGCCTGTTCCTCCGGTAACCAATATCATAATGCAAATTTACTTAATTAATCCTTAAGCTTTGGACTTTCCTGATCTTAGTATTCGGTACTGCAAAGAATTTCTTTATTATCTTTGCTCATCAAAGAAAAAGAGATGAAAACTAATTTTATTGAAGAGTTAAAATGGAGAGGGATGCTGCATGATATCATGCCCGGAACAGAGGAATTATTGAATAAGGAAATGGTTACTGGTTATATTGGATTTGATCCTACTTCTGATTCGCTTGGGGTAGGTAATATGGTGCAGATCATGACGCTTTTGCATTTTCAAAAGGCAGGTCATAAACCGATAGCACTTGTTGGTGGTGCAACAGGAATGGTTGGGGACCCTTCCGGGAAATCTGCGGAAAGGAACTTATTGGATGAGGCAACATTGAATCATAATTTAAACAGTCAGAAAAAGCAACTCGAAAAATTCCTTGATTTTAACAGTGGTTCAAATTCCGCTGAAATTGTCAATAACTATGATTGGTTCAAGGGATTTTCTTTTCTGGAATTCATTCGTGATGTGGGAAAGCACATTAGTGTAAATTATATGCTTGCGAAAGACTCGGTGAAGAACAGGTTGGAAAATGGGATGAGTTTTACGGAATTTAGTTATCAGCTTGTTCAGGGATATGATTTCTACTACTTGTGGAAAAATAATGGCGTTAAACTCCAAATGGGCGGCTCGGACCAATGGGGTAATATTGTTACCGGAACGGAGCTTATCAGGCGCAAGGCCGGTGGCGAAGCGTTTGCATTAACTACACCATTGATAAAAAAGGCAGACGGAACTAAATTCGGGAAATCTGAAAGTGGGAATGTCTGGTTGGATAAAGCCAAAACTTCTCCATATAAATTTTACCAGTTCTGGCTAAATGCAAGTGATGAAGATGCCAAAACATACATCAGAATTTTTACACTGTTCACTCAGGAAGAAATAAATGAACTTGAAACAGAACATGAAAAAGCAAAACATTTAAGGATACTCCAAAAAGCTTTAGCTAAGGATATCACTATTCGAGTTCATTCCGAAGCTGATTATAATGCTGCTTTGGAGGCATCGGAAATATTATTTGGAAAGGGCACAGAAGAAAATCTGAAGAAGTTATCCGAAGATGATTTTTTAAGTGTTTTTGAAGGGGTTGAACAGTTTGATCTTTTGCGATCGGAATTGGAATCGGGAGTTCCTGTAATTGATATGTTATCCGAAAAAACAAAAATTTTTCCTTCCAAGGGCGAGGCGCGTAAAATGATACAGGGTGGTGGAGTTGCCCTTAACAAAGCTAAAATTGAAGATGTCGAATTGAAAATAAATTCTTCTTCCCTGATTAATGATAAATACTTACTTATTCAAAAAGGGAAGAAGAATTATTTTGTGATCAAAGTGGTTAAAGATTAAATTATCTGGAAGCGGGATTATAGATCATTGTCAGAAAAGGAGATGATGTTATGAACGGATTTAATAAACGTTCAACACCTGCAAGACGTGGAGTTCTTGCGTTGGCATAGGTCGAATCATTTTCTGAAAAACTTACCTTCTTTCCAAGTGTTCCCTTGAAACGTTCTGCCCGATCTTCTCTTTCAGGCAATGGAACAAAGTTGTCTACATGTGCTGAAGATGCATCTATGTTGGGCCATGGAGCCATGATAAGATCGATCTTATCATAATCAATCGGTAGTATTGTTACATCCGGACAATTCTTTTTAATATATCTGTTAAGAATCACCGCCTGGTACTGATCAGTTGCGACTGCAATACTTTTGAAACCAAGTTGACGCGCCATTAATACTGAGTAGTATATGTTTTCAGTACTATGTTCCGCTTGCGTTTCGCTAAAAGTATGTTCAGAAGGAATTCCAAGTGAGTCAGCAAAAATGCGAAACACTTTTCCTTCCAGGTAAGGGGTATAAACAGATGATCCCGAAAAAATAATATTCTTTGCAATGCCTCTTTCGTATAAATATTTCGCCCAAAGGATCCGGGCTTTTAAAACTATTTTCATTTTTGGATCCTGATAAGGTACTCCCGGTACAATGACGACATCATACTTTTTTTGATTATTTTTTTTGGTTCCGTTATCAGGAGTTTTTGTGTGAGGATGATCATAACTGCAAAGTACAGTTAATGCATAACCAAGAAAAGCGGGGGTTGAAAATTTACGGTAGTTCATGGGGCGGGGATTTTAGTTTTTATTTTTCAGCATTTCGCACTTTCCCTTTACAGGTTGAGTAAAAAATACATCTGACAAAAAAGTAAAATCAGGCCATGAAAATATTGTTTAGTTGAAATCAGAACGGAAAGATATTTTGTTTATTGTAACAACAATTTAATTGTGTTATTGAACAAGCAAGTTGCATCCCCGAATATCGCTGTTATCAAATCTTCCCAGCACTTCAAAAGAATTTTGAAAATGTCTCCCCAGATCCTGTGTGGCAATAAATGAACAGGAATTTATATTGGCAAGGTCAATGATATTAATTGCACCGGTTTTATTTTCCGGTAAAAATGTGAAAGGGTCGTTCGTATCTCTTGTCATTACATGCATCCAGGGAGGGCACTGAAAAATGCCATTGCCTTTTGAATAAGCCTGGGACAGTAGCTCCGTCATTCCATATTCGCTGTGAATATTTTCGGTTCCTAATTGCTTACATAAAATCTGATGTAATTCTTCACGCAGCATTTCTTTTCTTTTTCCTTTCATACCACCTGTTTCCATTACTATGAGTTCTTCAAATTGAAGTGGAGATGTAAGTATTGCAGCAAGATCCAGGAGAGCATAACTTACCCCAAGCAAAATTGTCTTTTGTTTTTTGCTTTTCAGCTCTGCTAACTTTTTCAGAAGCTCATCGTAATTATTCAGATAAAATCCACTGTCGGGCTGTCCGCTTTTTTTGATCAGATCATCGGCCATGAAAACGAGTGATGACCCTGAACGTTCAAGATAAGAAGGAAGTAAGGCAAGAAAACAATATTGATCTATGTTGCCGTAAAAATGTTCGAAGGCTCTTGTGTAACTTTCCCTGTAAACCGAGATGTCGGTCACATAATGTTTACTCTGGGTATTTCCCGTTGTTCCGCTGCTTGTGAAAACTTCTTCGCCGTCAAAGTTCAAAGATCTGTCCGGATCAATGGAAATGATCCTATGGGTTTTGAAAAATTCAATTGGCAGGAATGGGATCTGATAGAGTTCCTTTACATTATGACTTTCTATTTTCAGTGTCCGGATGTATTTTTTATAGATCTCATTATTCTCGCTTTGGTAATTAAATACATCCAATGCACGTTGTTTGAAATCCTGCCCGGATCTTATATTGAATATGGAATCAACTCTTGGTTTCAAGGCTCTCTGGTGCAATATTTTAGGTGATTGAAACGTTTAATATTGCTTTGCCCAAAAATAATTATTAATTTTATGTTTACATTCATTATCAATGAAGCATTTTAAATATATCTGTTTAATCGCGGTTTCCGGCTTGATCTTTTTTTCATCATGTGTAAAGGAAAAAAATTTCCCACCTGAGCCAAAGATTGAATTCGTGAATTTTGCCACTTATGGTTTGGATTCTGCAGATTGCACGATTTCATTTAAGGATGGGGATGGTGATATTGGTATTCTTGACGGAGATACTGCTTCAGCAGATGATTTTAAACTGAAATATCTTTATAAGGGCAGTGACGGACAATTTCATCCTTTTGATATGATTGACAGCACTGCAGCAATGGATACATTATTTTACAGCTATCGCGTTCCTAACATCACTCCTGAAGGACAATATAAAGCTCTGGAAGGCCAGATCAAAGCAAAGCTAAGGTCTGCTCCAATATTTTTTCCCGCACATCATCTGGTTAAATTTGAGATCCGTTTGCGGGACAGGGCAGGACATATGAGTAATGTTGTCAGCACCAATGAAATTGTAGTTCCTTAGATCGTTCTAAGATCATTGATCCGGATACCTTTTTTCTAGATCCCGGTTGCTACAAATATCCAATAGATCAAAGCACCAAGAAGCCCGACAGTGGATTTTATCTGAATAATTACGATGAGCTTCTGAAAAAGTTAGCAGAGCTGAAAAGCAAAAAACAAAAGACAATTTTGCTTG
>JGI24806J26614_1000125_pt1 | contig 16945 bp, 17 predicted proteins | sample Kansoi200umMDA_FD_26614 | JGI IMG/M metagenome (IMG submission 26614)
TCTTCAACCCTTCTTCGGTAGGCGGTTTGTTGGAAATAATGATGTAAGCCAGGTTATTAAGATTGGTTTCATCGTTCCATACAAATATTTGCTAAACCTGCAGTTTAACTGGTTTACCTCTCCATCCTCTCAAAAACACAACCCCGCCAAATGAGATTACACCACTGCCATGAGAAAGGTATTGCTATTATTGCTCCTGCAATTTTATGTACTTATAACTGTACAGTCACAATCATTTAACGTTAATGAGCTGATCAGGCTGGCTTGCCTGTCATCAAAAAATATGAATACATACCTTCTTAAGAAGGGGTTTTATTTTCATAATACTGATGCAGACAATATAACCAATGAGGCAAGTTTTATTCAAAAACGGGATATTTACGAAAATGGCATCGGCTGCAAAAGAAGCGTTGACATCTCTATAAAAGAAGGCACAAAAAAACTTACCTTTTATACCACCGTCTTTAAAGATTATATGCTTGGACAACAGGCGCTGATAAAAGCAGGCTTTGTTTATGATATACGAAAGAACTTATTTAAAGAGCTTTCTATTATTTTTCAAAAAGCAAACCTAACTATCACTGCCGGTAAGGAAGAATCCGGGAGAATTATAACGTACCGTTTTGAGCTCGTTGAAAAAGCTATCCCTTCTTCAGTGAGATTTGCAGAGGACCTTTTACAATTTGATTCTCACCAGTTTCTTGTAAGCTATTTTGGTGAAAATAATGTAAAGGGCGACCGGTATTATCTAACCGAAAAAGAATTAAAAAAATGTACTGTATTATTTAGCGGGACTTCGCGCCAGGCAATATTTGTATGGAACGATGAAACCAATCTTAATAACCTGGCTTACATCATTATTTCCAACAAACCGCCTACCGAAGAAGGGTTGAAGAATGAACCGCTGCCCGGAAATGAATGGCAATTGAAGAACGGTGTTTATCCCGGTATGGGGATCAAAGATCTTTTAAGAATAAATGAAAATGATTTTAGCGTATATGGTAACAAATCAGACCTGGCATTCTTAGTAAAGCCTGATGATTCCGGAAAAATAAATTTCAGAAAAACCGCACTCATGCTTAGCTGCCCTCACTGTTATGATGATAAAATATTCAATCAGAAAGAGGTTAGCGCCCTTGCACTTGCCCAGACAAATCTTCCAATAAGGGTATTTGATGTTGTATTATTTACTTCCAAAAGGGAGTGATCGAAGTGAAGGACTAGATAGCAGGTTAACCCCCTCGGTTACAATATAATAAAGACCACACCCTTTATTATTGTTGAATTATTTTTCAGATCTATTGTATATACATAAGCGCCTGCGGGCAATTGCATTTTCTTATATATTCCACTCCATGGCATGTTAACGCCATGATTATCGAAAACCTTTTCGCCATACCTGTTGTACACTTTAACTTCCGAATTTGGAAATGCATCAAGCGTTTCTATTCGCCATGTATCATTTACCCCATCTCCATTAGGAGTGAAAGCATTGGGTACATACAGTTCTTTATAAACTTTTACAAGTACATCATCTGCAGCAGTTCCACACCCTTTATTTGATGCTACAAGTAACGTATAAACCTGGTTAGTGAGAGGACTTACTGATGGTGTAAGCGTGGCCGGTACTGACATATTATCTACAGGCAGCCATGAATAAGTAATACTGCTTCCACCGGCTGCACCATTTAAGGCAACTGACTGACCGGCCAGGATAGCCTTGTCAGGCCCTGCATCAGCCTTTGGGATCTTATTTACAACTATCGTTACCGAGTCTGAAGAGCTGCATTTAACGTTGGTCCCGGTAAGAATATATATGGTGGTTTGTTTTGGGGAGGCCAGAGGGTTCAGAATATTTATATTAGAAACTAAGGTTGCAGGAGCCCATTGATACAGTAGCGTATTAGTTACTGATCCGTTTAGCTGGGTTGTTTTTCCTTCACATATCTCCGTATCAGCGCCTGCATTTACAACAGGTCTTGAACTGATACTCGCGATGGTTGAATCTTTATTAATGCATCCTTGTGATGACGTAACATTTACAAAGTAAGTACCGCTGTTCGCCGGGGTGGCCTGCATAATAAAAGGAGACTGCAGGTTGCTGGTAAAGCCACCTGGGCCTGTCCATAAATAAGATGACCCTCCTTCGGCAGATAGGGATAATGTATCACCTGCACAATCACCATTATTAGAAGCTTTGACCTTCGGCAATTCATTTACATTTATTACAACCACGTTACTAAGAATTAAACACGAAGCAATATTCATATTACTTCGCTCTGATACGGCAAACCTGTACATGTAAGTTCCGGGGGTTGACTGCGGCGCTCTTACATAATTTGTATTTGTAGCCCCTGGAATATTTGTCCATGAAGTTCCATTGTTTGTACTAAGCTGCCATTGAAAAACAGGATCGTTGTAGCCTGATGAAACATTTGCATTTAAAGTAAAGGCAGTGTTATCAGCCTCGCATACATTCACAGAATCAGGTGCCCCACTTATGCTTGCAGTAACCAGCGGACCGCAGGGCCTGAAAGTTATATCGTCAAGCAACAGATCATTTCCGCAACCGCCAGGTGCATTATTGGTCATCCTTATTACAACTGAATTACCTGCAGTTGTTGAGAAAAAAAATCCATATTGTTTCCATTGAGCTACCGCTGAAGGGATATCACCTGTTGTGTAGGATTGCAAGATGGTACCGGCAGTTGTTTCGATGGCAAAGGTTACATTTGGTTTGATCCCCGCGCCGTTGCAGGCGCCTGGCTTTAAAACATTCAAAATCCAGGCTGCGAATTCATACGTTGTATTTGGGCAAAGGCCATTCACAGTGGTTACAAAAAAATCCCCGGGATTATAAGATGCATTCACCACCATCATATTACCGTCTGCATCTCCTGGAGTATGGTCTTCCGGTACTGTGAACCAGGTGGAACCAAAACAATTCGCGGTTGCATTTCTTATTGTATAGCTTCCATCGTTAGGACAGTCATTAGAAATATAGTTATAATTGGTTAAACTGTTTAATGATGTACCGGACCCTGCGCCTGAGCCAAACGTTATATTAACAACAGGATCCCCAAGGCTGCCATTGCATAGTTGTGCATACCCATTGGTAGAGCCAAACATCAATACCAACAAAACAGTAATAATTTTTACTTTCCCCATTTATAGCTTTAATATCTTCTTCTAAGTTCAGCAAATAAATACAAATGAGAGATCACATTTGGGTACTTAAGCCTTTTGAGGCGCCGGAAAGAAAAAGTAATTAAAGATAGAACATGTTTAACCGTCGGCGGAAATCAGGATAAGGTTCGCGAAGGAGGTGGCCCGTATTGGGTTGCCGGGGAAGTTATCCCTTGAATTGTTTGGGAATTATAAAACACACTTTGGTACCCTTTCCAGGCTCACTAATAATATTTAATTTGCCGTTTATCGATGCTGCCAGTTCCCGCATGTTGGTTAAACCCGACATTTTACTGAGTTTGCCCATTTCAAAACCTGTACCGTTATCAATAATTGAAAGGCATATTTCATCACCTGTATCTTCAATTAACACCTCAACAAATGTTGCCTTTGCATGGGTCCTCACATTTTTTAAGGATTCCTGGCATATCCTGAAAATATCTAATTTTATTTCGTGACTAAGATCTGCTTCATCATACACACCTGTAAATGAGCAGGGAATTTTATTTACAGTCGTAAAATCTTTAGATAGCCATTGTAATGTTTCGTGAAGGCCGAGGGTTTCGAGCATACCGGGGCTGAGGATAAATGAAAGTTTCCTGATCTTGTCAATTAGCGATTGGGCAACCGCTAAGGCATTATCTATCCTGCTCTTTATATAACCCGTTAATTCCGGTGAGCCTTTTTTGATAATATCAATGTCCATTTTGATGGCAGCAGCTAACTGGGCGAGCTCTTCATGCAGTTCAAAAGCGAAATTCTTCCTGTCTTTTTCAAGATTACTTTTAAAGTGAGTAGCCAGCCCTTTAAATTTTTTATACTTTTCCCGGGTCTCGGTTTCGATCTGTTTTTTTTGTGTAATGTCCCTGGCTATAGCAAATACCACCTCCTTATCAGGAATATAGATGGACGTCCAGTGCAACCAAATAGTTTGTCCTGCTTTTGAAACATACCGGTTCTCAAAATTTATAAGCGCTGTTCCATCCAGGAGTTTTTCCCTTTGCAGGGCAGTATGATCCCGGTCTTCAGGATGCATAAAAGTGGAAATGGGACTTGCAAATAATTCTTTTTCAGCATATCCTAATTTTTCCAAAACCGCATTGTTTACTTTTTTAAAATATCCATCCCTGCCTGCAATACATACCAGGTCAGGTGTCATTTCAAAAAAGCTGAACATATCAAATTCCGTATCTTTCATTTGGACCTAAGATTAATCTACTGCAATATTATTTCCTTTTCCATCATTAGCTTTTGCAGGTTTCTTAATCCAAACTTCATAGTATCCAATGCCGTGGAGAGGCTGCATTTCATCGTATCAGCAATTTCTTTAAAACTCAGGTCGCCGTAATGATTTAATGCCAGTACTTCACGCTGGTCATCAGGCAGCATATCTATCAGGCTCTTTATTTTATTATGGCAGTCATAATAATTTGTATGCGTCACATTATGGGTTAACGCATAAGCACCTGGCTCGTTTGTTTCGGCAATTGACATAACAATTGACAATTTGATATTACGCGTATGTTCAACACATAAATTTTGGGCAATGCGGATAGCCCATTGCAAAAAATTACCTTCTTCTGCATTTTTACCAGACATGATGTTATTGATTATCCTGATAAAAACCTTACCGAAAATTTCCTCGGCTGCGTTTTTATCCTGCACCATATTATAGATAGATCTGTAAACCCTGTCTTTGTATAGTTCAACAAGGGTTGCCATAGCGGTGGGGTCGCCGTTAAGATAATACCGGATAAGCGTTTCATCGGACATAGAGGTGTGGTTCATATAGTTTTTTTATAGGATTTGGATAATGGTTATATAAAGATGCTGCTTTATTTTAGAACAGCTTGTAGCCTTACTAAGGCTTTTGTATAGTAATATTTCTATACAGGGTAAAAAATCTTATAAAAGGTTATAACATTTTATTTGCTTTCCTGTAAGTATGTTTGTGACAATTGTACCAAAACAACTTAAATGAAAAAAGCTTTATCCATTCTTATCCTCACAGCACTATTTTTTTCTGCAGAGAAAGTGCATGCCCAGCAGCCGGCTTTAAAGATAGGCGTATTCGACCTGGACATCATGGTACAGGCCATGCCGGGGTATAAAATTGTTGACAGCCTGTTGCAGAGCTATAACCGCGACTCTCTGGGCGCCGAATATGAGATTTACCAGAATGAATTCCAGCGTCTCGACAGTACATTTAAAGCAGATTCTGCGGCACATAAAAGTATAACTGTATTAAACTATACCAGCAACCAGCGCCGGCAGGTGGGTATGAACCTTGTTTACTGGCAACAGATCGCACAACAGAAATCTGAAAACAAAAGAGCAATGCTTGCACAACCCCTTTATTTAGCAGTTGCCAACGCATACAAAAAAGTATTGACAGCAAGAAAATATACCCTTGTACTTAAGCCAAACACTTACGAAGTGGGTTCACAGGTTGAAAATGTATTTCCATACGTTGCAAAAGAATTGAATATTCAATTACCTGTGGAACTTGGAGGTGGTACTCCCGTAAGCGACAATAAGCCTGTTGGAAAACCGCCGGTGAAAAAGAAATGATCATTAGATTTCTTACCGGTGAGCTCTCACACGCAAATCTCTTATGTTCGTAACCGGCGGACCTCACTCTTCTCCTGTTTCCAGGTAGTAATCCTGCGTTCATTAACGAGGCATCCAGCGAACGAAATATCGTATATTTAGTATATAAACCGGGACCCGGAAAGCTATTTTATTATTCATTTAAAAAAAAATAAAATGAAAAATTCAATAATAGCAGCCCTCCTGGTCATTACAGGATGCAACACTTCGGATAAGACAAATGTAAATATGCCGGGAGCATATAAAATGTTGTCCCAAAATGTAAAGTATGATAAGGTAGACACGACATACACCACAACGTTCCAAATGAAAATTTATACCGATGGCTATATGATGTATACAAATGTAAATTCATTAGATACAGTAAGCAGCTTTGGAATTGGCACATACACAGTCAACAACGATACCATTACGGAAAATGTTATTTATTCAGCTTCGGATACCACTGCGACTGAAAATCCCGGCAAGTATAAACTACTAATTGAAAAAACGTCTAACGGGTATAAACAAATCATTCCGGAAATAAAGACCCAGGGACGATACATTAAACTAACAGAAGAATATGAGACGGCAGGAACGCCTGTTACATCTCGATTAGACGGTGCATGGAAACTAACAAAATCATATTCAATAAATGGAAATGACACTACAGAACATAAATTAACTCAATATAAGACTTACTATGCCGGTATTGTAGTATGGGGAAGTACATCAGCAGACTCTTTAAATAAACTTCATACTGGTACCGGATACGGCAAATTTGAAATGACCGGCAACAAAGTAAAAGAATCTATGATAGCCTCAACCTTCTACCAGGTAAGAGGGCATGAATTTGATATTGACATTGTCATGAAGGGCAATGATGAATTTACACAAACCATACATAATACGGATGGCAGTAAGAGTGTAGAGGTTTACAGTCGTTTTAAAAAATAACAGGAGCTGCTTTTAGGATTTGATGATCATACCCGGGCTGTAATTTAACATTTCCGCACTGAGTGATCTATGCCTTGAATTCCTGCCCGGTTTTAACGCTGTAATTCTTTCGAAGATTTTATATTTATCAATTGATCTACCCAGTCTATAGTAAAATTTACCAGCATTTCCATGGTATCGGTCTTACCTGCCTTGAAGCCGTGGTTGGCGCCTTCGATCTTTATCAATGTTGCTGCAGCAAGTGACGAACAAACTTCTTCCAGCAAATGTAAAGTCGCAAATTCATCACGTGTGCCTGAAAGAAAAAGCATCGGCTGTTTTACGGCTTTTAAATGGTCTGCACGTTCAACAGAGGGTTTGCCGGGCGCATGTAAAGGAAATCCATAAAAAATTATTCCTTTCACCGGGGCCGCAGGATTGAGTGCTAAATATTGCGAGCTCATTCGGCCACCAAAAGATTTCCCGGATATAAATACAGGAAGCCCTGGAAATTTTTTATGCGCAGCATTAATAGCTGCTTCAATGGTTTTATGTGCAACTGCAGGAACATCGGGTCTTCCTTTTCTTTCTATGAATGGAAAATTGAACCGAAGCGTTGCAATATTTTTTTCCGCAAGTTGTTTCGCCAGTTCTGCCATAAAAGGATGAGCCATACCAGCGCCTGCGCCATGTGCCAGTGTGAGTATACATTTACTTTTAACAGGAAGAATATATTCCGCCGAAACAGAACCGGCCGAATCAGAAACAGGTAATTTGATTGTTTCAGTTTTCATTAACTGAAGATAAACAATTGATAAAAGAAAGACAGGCCGCAAATCATTCTTTGTGCGTTATGGTCAATGTTTCTAACCATTGCAGCTACTTAGTTACATTTATTTGATTCTTCCTCAATGATATCTGTCAGCGAATGAACATCAAAAGGTTTGGCTATGAAACTATTGCCGCGGGATTGTTTTAAAATTTCTTCCCGTTTCCCATGGGCAGAGAACATAATGACACATATATCTTTTGTATCAGGGTTAGATTTTATTTGATTACAAATATCTATACCATTTACCTCTCCGAGCATAACATCCAGCAAAATAACATGGGGTGAAAAATCATTGACAGCCTGTATTGTTTCTTCACCTCTCCAGATGGCCTTCACGTCAAAACCACGCATCTGTAATATGATTTGTACAACCTGCAGTATATCTTTATTATCGTCTACAACTAATATTCGTTTCATAAACTACCGTTACATTTTACACCTGCAAACTTCTGTCCACGTTATTTAGAAAACGAAAATATGCTGTATATACCAAATTAATTTATGTCTTTTCCTGCTTTCAGCTTATCGATCATGACCTGGACCGCCTCTTTGTTGGCATCATTTGGTGCTAACGGTAAGGCCTTCTTAGCAAATTCGAGGGCTTTTGCATATTCGCCGTTGGCAGACAGCCCCCTTGCCATACCCGTCAATGTTATAAACTGGTCGGGGTATTTGTTATAATTAAACCGGAAAACTTCCAATGCAGTTTTAGGATCTTTTGCAGTAAGAAGTTGCCTGCCAAATTGCTGAAGCTGGTTAACACTGCCTAAGGGCAATGCGGTTTTGATAACTGTAGCTGCTTCTTCAGCTCTTCCAAGCTTATTCATAATGCCTGCTTTAGTAGTAAGTGCAGGAAAGGAAGTTGGATCGCCGGGGAAATTAGGAGCTGTTGCTAAGGTTGCCCATTCAAGCGCTTTTTCCAGTTGATAATTATTTTGCAGCGCCCAGCTGGCCGCGATGTTCAGTCCCTGGGATGAAAAGCCGCGTGGATTAAGGGATTCCGTTATGAAAGCATCAAATTGTTGTTTCAGATGATCAACTTCAACTTTAAAAGGTATTGATAGCTTTTCCCATAAAAGAGTGATGACAGCTGAACCCGCCGTTTGATTAATAAACTCGTATTTAAGGGTTTCAACACTTTTCTCGATCGGCTGCGGTTTAACTTTTACCCGTAAAGCATCTTCTTTTTCGTCATAAAAAAAGGAGCCCCATGCATCTGCTCTTTTGGAAAAGATAACAGTGCTTTCCAATGGGTCATAGGCAATAAAAAGTCCATATTTCCCTTTGGGCAAAATCTGGCCTTCGACTTTTACGTCGTTATCAAATTCGATGACGGTAGTTTCATTCGCCCCCGCACGCCATGGCGCAGGTTTGCGGCTCCCGAATCCCTGGTCAACAAAACCTTTGTGAACTACCCCGCCCCAGATCTTTCCTTCCCGGCCTTTTACTTCAGGACGATGATAAGTAATAGTGACCTGGGTTAAACCAACCTGTTCTCCAACCACTGCCTTTTTAGTATAGCCGTTCGGATACGCTGCATTGTAAGGCACCTGTGCAAACGCTGGAGCGGTAAACAAAATAATTGCAAATAAAAATTGATGACATTTCATATTATCGTATGTGTTTTTTTTATTCGTTATCCTTCATCCCTATTATCTTAAAAAATTTTTCCCTGAATTGTACCCCAATAGGTATTTCAAATTTATTTATGGTTACAGTATTGGGAGTAATAGCGGTAATATGCTTTTTGGATATTAAAAATGAGCGGTGTATTTGTATGAACTCCCCACCCGCTTCCGTTAGCAATGTTTCAAATCTTGATAGAGGGATGAGCGGCATTAGTTTCTGCCCGTTCCTCAACATTACCCTGGTATAGTTCTTCATTGCTTCACAATACAAAATATCATCTAACAGAACCGGGTAATTTTTACCATCGGATTTTATAAAAATTATATTCCTTTTTTCATTGTTAAACTCATAGGTGTTTTTATGCGATTTTGTAATAACTCTTATGGCTTTGTACACCGCTTTTGTAAACCGTTCAAATGAGAAAGGTTTTAATAAATAGTCCACGGCATTCAATTCATAACTCTCAACCGCATATTCTGCATAGGCAGTAGTAAAAATAACGGGTTGGTGTGGTTGTATTATTTTCATTAATTGTAAGCCCGACAGGTTTGGCATATTAATATCTAAAAAAATGATGTCAATATTATTATGCGTTCTTAAATGGTCAATTGCATTCAATGCATTTATACTTTCACCGGCTACCGTTAATAAGGGCATTTGCTCTATATAGTTAACAATAATCTTACGGGCAATAGGCTCATCATCAACCACCAGGCAATTGTATCTTTCAGGCTCCATTGACATACTGTTTAAACCATTTTCACTAATTGCAACTGCAAATTGATAGTATAGAATGTGTCATCCCTACTGATCGTTAACTGGTGCTGCCTCTCCGGGTAAAGCACCTCCAGCCGCCGCTTCACATTGGTCAGGCCAATGCCATTAGCGGAGCTTTCCTTCTCGGTATTGTAATTATTTTTTATAATTAAAGTAAACCTGTTATTATCAAGCATTGTTTTAATGTAAATATTCACTGCTGCTGACCGGACAAACTTAGCATGCTTAAACGCATTCTCCATGAACACAATTAAAATTAACGGCGCGATCCCAAACGGAGCCTCAGCGGGAACAGTATTTTCAAATTCTAATTTAAGATCATCTTCCAGCCTCACAGTCTCCAGTTCGATGTAGCTTTTTAAAACATTCAACTCATCGTTAATCGATACCAGTGGTTTTTCTGTTTCATATAACGAGTGCCTGAGCAGGTCAGACAACTGCAGCATCAGGCCCGGCAATTTATCTGATTTATCTACTGCAAGCCCATATAAATTATTAAGTGTATTAAATAAAAAATGGGGTGCAATCTGGGATTTTAAATTATTGACCTCGGCCATTAACTGTTGTTGCTTTTTTTCTGCTTCGAACTGCTGGGTTATGTACCCATCCTTAAAGTATTTGCAGGACGTTATGAACAGAAAGTAAACGATCACAACCGTTATACTGTTTAGAAAGATATCAGTAAAAGTATTGCTTTTAAATCCGGGCTCTTTTTGTAAATACCAGAATTGAAAAACCGTTTTGCCACACAGGTATAGTATCCAGCTGCCGGCACCGATCAGGAAATAAGTAAGGTATCTTCTCCTGTCAAATAACCGCCTGTACAGCCATAATGTAAAGTAAGTGATGGCAACAAACATAACCTCTGAAAGCAACATGTACTCCAGGAAAATGGCAGGATAATACATTACCGTAATGTAATACACCCAGAAACGGAATATGATATATCCAAGCCAGAATAACAGGTGCCATGGCCATCGCCTGTAGATGAGTAAATTTTTCCAGTTAGCTATTAGGTCCGGGCCTGTCATTTTCATGAAATCAAATATAGCCGTAAATTTTTTTTATCTATAATGGTGTATGTCCTTAAAAACGTCATTTCGTCCTTTTCTATTAATGATGTTAGTCCATAAAAAAAAGTGTTTGTACAGTAAATTTCCTGTTAGTCCTTTTGCATAAAAAGCAATTCAATGTTGTAATAGTTTGCATCAAACTAAAACAAACAAAATGAAAAAACATTTATTCACGATTGCAGCAACATTTTTAATGATTACTGCCAATGCACAATGGCTAGCCCAAAATGCAGGGTTCAATAACGCATTTCTTGGATTTTATGACATTTCAATTCCAAACAAAAACACCGCATGGGCGATTTGTTATGATGGCAGGTTTGGTTTGAATAACGGCCCTTTTATCATTGATTTCACCCGAACAATAAATGGTGGCAACACCTGGATACCGGGAAAAATTGGAAATGATCAAACCCTCCAGCCCGCTAACATCAGTGCCATAAGTGAAACAGAGGCATGGGTTGCGATGAACAAGCGATTTCTGACCGGTGGCGGGTTATACCATACTACAGATGGTGGCGCTACCTGGGAACAGGAAGGTATCGGTGAGATATTCGATGAGAATTCGTTCCCCAACTTTGTATACTTTAAAGACCGTAACCATGGCATTGCAATGGGCGATCCTAATAATGGGTACTTCGAAGTTTACATTACTAATAACAAGGGTAAAAAATGGAAACGGGTTCCACAGGCTGATCTGCCTGCACCGCTTCCAAATGAATATGGTTGGCTTGCCGGCTTTGCTGCAGTAGATAATACCATTTGGTTTGGTACTTTATCCGGCAGAATGTACAAGTCTGAAAATTTTGGGAAAGACTGGACGGTTAGTACAGTTGATCTAGGGAAAGGTGTATATGAAATTGCTTTCAATGATGATAAGTTGCGGGGCGTAACGCATGTGAGAGATAATTTTAACAACACTTTCATTTATAATACTACAGATGGCGGCAAAACCTGGACAAGCCTTGGCCAGCCTGCTAACTGGAAACGAAGTCGTATTACCGCCGTGCCCGGCACTGATGCACTTGTGTCTACTTCTGTTATCGTTGGGGCCAGCCAGGGTTCTGCAATTTCTTACGACAATGGAGTTACCTGGACAGAACTTGAACATGCAAACCGTAAGGCGGCGGTAAAGTTTCTGGATGCCAATACCGGCTGGGCTGGCGGATACCATCTTTCGCTTACCGCAGCACTACCATTATCTAACGGCGGGCTGTATAAATCTGAAATTGTTTTTCAAAACTCAACGTCACAGGTTAATAGTTCAAGAATTGCAGAAAGCAACGTAAGCATTAAGAAACCCGGCATTCAACAGGAACTGGCACCTGACGTGCTGGTAAAAGTTTTTCCTTCTCCGGCAAATCATGTTGTTAATATATCATTACCGGATACCTATGCAAATACAACAAGTACTATAAGTATACTAAACATGGACGGGAAAGTGATACAAACAAGCAGATCGAAGGCATCGAGCTTAATTCAGCTGAATGTAAACAAACTACCAGCTGGCACATACACAGTCCGTATTTCAACAAACACACAAACAACTAACAGGCAAATTATTATTGCAAGGTAAAATAGAGGAATGGTTTGTTGGTGCTAAGAATAGAATTTAAAAGTTTCACATATTCAGTTAGTTTTTGGCAAGGACGGACCCTTTTTTTAAAGGGTCCCTGTTTACACCTGGTGGATGATTAACAATCAGGCATAAGAAAACGAAACACCGACTTCACATATAAGCAATCAAGTTTCGGTAGACGGGCCCTTTTTCCAAAGGGCCCTTTCTTTTTAAATTATCCTGTCTCCATGATTAAGGGTCTCATGATTATTTTCCCGGCAAATGATCAGGCAAGGAGTTGAATTCCATAGTATAAACTTACACCCCCATTTATTAAAATGCTAAGTGCAAAGCCAGATAGTACCCATCGCATTCTGGCTTGTGCCAGCGCGATACTATTTGACATAAATGCCATAAATATTCCCGGCGTTATAGCCCAAATAGAGGCACCTGCTATTGGCGGAATGGTAACATTAAATCCCGCGATGGTGAACTGAATAACGATCAGTGCTACAACTACACCAAACCGGTTCTCTATTATTTCAGGCGTTATAGCTGCTAACCGTTTAGCAAATGGGAATGATATTGTTTTACGTGTTCTTTCTACTGATAAATGTTGAAATGATATCGTTTGCATATAAAAAATTTTATACAAATCTCTAAACCAAAACCCAGGTAAATAATGACCATCATCAAACGCCATAATGATAAAAATCAGCCCGGCTGATGAGGACCGGCATTGCAATGATCCCGGCGAAACCACAGTTTTGCAATATGTGTAAATCAGACTGTGGCGGGCATTGCAACAATCTAGTTATGCCGGCAAAGATGCCTGACCTGTGTTTTAATTCTGCTGTTAACAGGCACTTGTTTGAAACAGAGTTGAAAGAATGGGAAGTGCTTTTAACTGCCTTAAAACAGGAAAACGGGATCCTTATTTTAAAATTAAGTTTACTGGTAGACGATAACTCCGGGCGGGAATTTTTATCAAGGGCTGAGTATTTTCATAATGAATTTATTACAAGGGATGAATATGTACAGGAGCTTGAAAAAGATATTATTGAGCAATTTCAAATAATGAAAGACGGGCAAAAACTAATGCTTTCTTTTTCCAAAAAACATGATAAGCTTAGAAATGAAATAAATGCTTTCGCAAAAAATTATGAAAGCTTAAAGAGCGAGTTTGGAAATTACTTATTAGACAAGGAGTAAATTAATTAACCATAGAAGCCAGCTTTTTTTCATCCTCTATAATAATACTGCCACCTTTTATTTCAATTAATTTCTCGGCCTTAAAGTCGCTCAACGTTCTTATTAAAGATTCGGTGGCTGTACCGGCTATATTGGCCAGCTCTTCCCGTGAAATAGTAATAGTGAATTTTTCACCCGTCGCATTTTTAAATTTCTCCTGTAATGTCAATAAAGCATCAGCCACCCTTTTCCTCAAAGAATTATACGCCAGGCTCAACAACTGGTCTTCTTTTTCCGAAACATTTTTAGCCAGCAGTTTAATAAATTTATTTGCCACTTGTATATTACTGTTCATTAATAGCTCAAAGTCTTCCTTTGGTATGATGCATAACTCACAATCTTCAAACGCTTCGGCGGATTCCCTGTATTTTGAGTTTTCTATCAGCGCTGTATATCCTAAAAAATCTTCTTCATTCAACAGGTCGATCGTTAACTCCTTACCTGCGTCATTTGATTTAAAGATTTTGACTTTCCCTTTTCTTATAAAAAATAATTTATTGGGATAATTACCTTCGCGATATACAGGCTCTCCCTTTTTATAATGATTTATGCTATCACCTTCAGTTAATCTATCCAGCGCACCCAGGCCTTTTACATCCTGTAACAGATCGTTTACACCAGCCTCATCTGCAGGATAATTTTTCTTTACTATCTCGCTTTTTTTAAACCTGCTTTCAATGGCATTCAGCAGTTCAATATCAGTAAATGGTTTTGTTATATAGTCATCAGCGCCCATTTCCATTCCCTTCCTAAGGTCATTTCGTTCTGTTTTTGCCGTAAGAAATATAAATGGAATGCCTGCCAGGTCGGGATTTTTATTCACCATGTGAAGAACCCCATAACCATCAAGCTCGGGCATCATTACATCGCATATTATCAGATCAGGTTTTTGCTTTAAAGCAGACTGCACACCTATTTTGCCGTTTGCTGCAGTCATTACTTTATAATTTGCAAGTTCCAGTATCTCTGCCGTATTTTCTCTTATCTCGTCATTATCTTCTATCAGCAAAATATTTTTCATACTCTAAATGTTAGGGTGATCTGAGTTCCTTTTTCAAGTTCACTTTTTATAATAATATCACCATTCATCAGCTCCATATACTTACCTACTATATGCAATCCCAGGCCTGTGCCTTGTATATTAATGGCATTGGCCCCCCGGAAAAATCTTTCAAATAAATGTTCCTGGTCGGCCTGGGACATCCCGATCCCCTCGTCCCGTACAATAATGGTAAATATATTTCCGTCAACAGAACCTGAAAAATAGATACGGGAATTCTCCGGTGAGAACTTAATGGCGTTGGATAATAAATTGAACAATACATTCTTAAGCAGGGACGCATCTAAAAAAACATTTGTACTTCCGCTATGTTCGTAGCTTATTTTCTGACCGCGTTTTAATAATCCATGCATATCGTTACAAATGCTTATAAGCAATTCTTTTGCATTAAAACCGGTACTATTTACTGTTATCATCCCGTCTTCCATTTTCCCTATCGATAAAAATTCATCGAGGATATTCGTAAGATTATTTACTGATGATTTAATTCTTTGAATATGCCGGTCTCTTTTATCCTGTTCTTCTGTTAATGTATATTTGGCAAGAAGCGATGCAGAGGATAATATAGTGCTTAGTGGTGTTCGGAACTCGTGTGACGCCATTGAAACAAAGCGGCTTTTTAAGTCTCCAAGGTCTTTTTCTTTACTTAATGCTTTTGTAAGTTCGTCTTTGGCAGATTGCAGCTCTTTTGTTCTTTCCGTTACTTTATTTTCCAGTTCCAGGTTAAGCCGTTCGATTGTTTTATTTATTTCTGCCAATTCTTTTTGCTGGTCAAAAACCGATTGCTCTATTTCTTTTCTTTTTGTAATATCACTAACGAAAGCAATAACAAAAAATCCTTCTTCGTTGGAATAACTGCTCAGGCTTACTTCCACGGGAAATTCTTTCCCTGTTTTTTTTACCCCGAAAAGATCCCTCCCGGCACCCATAGGCCTGCGTTCGGGATGTTTATTAAAATTTTCCCTGTCACTTACATGGTGGTGATGAAAACGGGCGGGTATAAGCAGTTCTACTTTTTTTCCAATGAGTTCTTCGGCAGTGCCATAGTCAAAAGCAGATACCATGAAATTATTAACTAAAACTATTTCACCCTGCTCATTTGCAACCAACATACCGAGGGAAGCGTTTTGAAAAAGCGCTTCAAACCTTTGGTCCTCCTTATTTTGATCTTTTAAAAAAACAGGCTGAGAAAATGGCATAAGATTAATAACGTGCAAATCTACCTAGGTTTTATGATACCCCTGTTGAATTACCAGATAATAAATCTGAGAGATTATAAATGCCGGATGAGGGAAAGCTATGCCAGTGACACGTATGCAAAATTTGTGTAACCTGTGCAGATGATATTAATCATGTTTCACGCATCCCCTGCTCATATTTACCCGGAGCAGGTTTAGATAGCTTTGCACTAATTAAAAGTATCACCTCACAAAAAAGCAATCATGAAAAAAAATTCTTATAAAACAGCATTATTCTTAACAGTCAACCTTTTCCTGTGTTTAACAGCATTTACGCAAACAGTTTATCATTCACAGGTATTTGATATAAAATTAAATGGCACATCTAACCTGCACGACTGGGAAATGAAATCAGCGAAAGGAACCAGCGAGGTAGCATTTGTTGTTGATGCAAAAGGAACAATAACGTCGCTGTCAAGGTTGAGTTTTACACTTCCTGTAAAAAACCTGAAGAGTAAAAGTAAAGCGATGGATAAGAACACATATAAGGCACTGAATGAAGAGTCTAACCCAAACATCAGTTTTGCAGGAACAGGCGCTACCATCGTTTCAAAAGGTAACAATAACTATGTTTTTAACTGTACAGGCAAAATGTCGATAGCCGGTACAACAAAGCAAACAGAACTTGTTGCAACAGGCAAGTATAATCCTGCGGACAAAAGCTTCACTATAACAGGCATTAAAAAAATGAAAATGACGGATTATAATGTTAAGCCACCTAAGGCATTACTTGGCTCTATTAAAACAGGTAACGATATCAGTATTTCTTACAACATAAAATTTATCAGCTAATCTATCAACCGTAACCATTATGAAAAC
>JGI24806J26614_1000126_pt1 | contig 16940 bp, 14 predicted proteins | sample Kansoi200umMDA_FD_26614 | JGI IMG/M metagenome (IMG submission 26614)
CGGATATAAAAGAAGAATTTCAAAAACGCTTTCAAAAAAAACCAGATCACATTTTTTTTAGCCCCGGCCGCGTCAACCTGATCGGAGAGCATATTGATTACAACGGTGGTAAAGTAATGCCCTGTGCGATCAGTCTTGGGACTTATCTCGCTGTCTCAAAAAATAAAGACAAAGTATTCAGGTTTCAATGTCTCAATTTCCCCGAAACAGCCGAATTGCATTTTCAAAACTCTTATACGAAATCGGGAAAGGAGTGGTTTAATTATCCATTGGGAATTTTGAACCAGGTTCTCAGTCTTGGGCATTCTGTCTCCGGTCTTGATATGTTATTTGACGGAAATCTTCCAATAGGAGCGGGTCTTTCGTCTTCTGCATCGATCGAAGTGCTAATGGCATATGCGCTTGATCAATTGTTTCAATTGAATATTCCCAACGTCGAGATTGCATTATTATCAAAGAAAGTGGAGAACGAGTTTATTGGCGTCAATTGCGGTATAATGGATCAGTTTGCCGTGACATTCGGAGAAAAAAACAAGGCTATTTTATTGGATTGCGATTCACTGGACTATGAATTGCTACCGTTTGACACGGGAAATTATTCCCTGGTTATTATAAATACCAACAAAACAAGGTCGCTAGCCGATTCAAAATACAACGAGCGCTTCGCGCAATGCGGCGCTGCGTTAAAAGCACTAAAAAAAGAAATTGATGCGAAGAATTTATGTGACATTGATATGCAAACATTCCAGTCACATAAACAACTGATCAGTGATACAGTACTCGAAAAACGTGCTCTGCACGTTATCTCGGAAAACTTTCGGGTCAGGAAAGCAGCCAAAGTTTTAAACGAAAATAGATTGGAGGAGTTCGGCCAGTTGATGTATCAATCACATCAATCATTGAAAGAGCTGTACGAGGTTTCAGGAGTTGAGCTGGATACCATCGTTGAATTCTGTAAAGACTATAATGATTGTATCGGTGCGCGTATGACGGGAGCAGGTTTTGGAGGTTGTGCCATTGCACTTGTAGGCAAAAGTAAAATGGAGGATTTTGCGAAGAGGTTGGTTGAATTCTACAAAAATAGAATTGGCTACCCACCGACAGTGTTTGATTCAGAAATCGGAAATGGCGTAAGACACATTTCCTGAGAAAAATTAGATCCTGTTTTGATCCTCGTATTCCGTCAACAGTTTGTTTAAGATCTTTAACTCTTCGGCCTTCGTGTGATCTGTAAAGATTTCATCGATCCTGTTGGCGACCAGCTCATATTCCTGGCCGCTTGATATTTTTTCATTTTTCAGTATTCGCTCAATGACTTTGAGATAAGCCCTTTCAACATCTGTATAATCGATTTTGAGCTTTTCCTTGATCAAATTTTTAAATTCGACAGCGATGGCGAGGGGCATGTGACGAAGAACCTGGTCATCAATATCGGCACTAAACGCTCTTAATGGACTTATCTGCTTCGCCTGGTAGGCTTCAAGAACCAGCCTGTATGTCTCCTCCAATCCTTGAATAGATTCCGGTGATGAGGATAATTTTTGAAGGACAAACTGTGTGTAGAAAATGCATTTATCCTTTAATAACTCTAGTTCTGATTCTGATTCACTCATACGTTGATGGTACTATAAATTTAATGCATCCTGTCGCCGCGCGGAGTTAGTTGACTCATAACCCCGGCTTCATGTGTTAGCCATTCTTTCCAACGGCTTCTGACCTTTTCCCTGTCAATATAAGTTTCAGCTAGTTCAATAAACAAGGTATAATGTCCTGCCTCGCTTTCCATGAACCGGCGATAGAAATTACTAAGATATTCATCATTCAATCCCTCGCTTAGTCGTTTAAAGCGTTCACAGCTTCTTGCTTCGATCAAGGCACAGATGAGTAGTTTATCGAGCATCCTGTCTTCTTCGTTGCCACCTTTCATTTCAAATTTCAAAAGCTCATTCACATATTCATCTTTGCGTTGTCTGCCGAGTTTTAAATTTCTTTTTTGGAGCTCTGCCAGTACTAAACGAAAATGACCCCATTCTTCTGTTACGATTGGTGACAATTCTTCTACAATTTTTTCTTTGTCGCTATAGCGCTGGATAATGGAAATGCATGAAGTGGCGGCTTTTTGTTCACAATAAGCATGGTCGGTAAGAATATCTTCCAGTGATTTCTCTGCCAGGTTTACCCAGCGGGGATCGGTAGGCAAGTGAAGGCCAAGAATGTTTTTTGTATCCTGTGAGAGCTCCATACGCAAAACTAAGGGGTTGGGTGCACGTTTCTGGTTTCTGGTTGCTTGCGGTGGTTGCTCGTTCCCTACTTGTTGCGGTTAACAGGGGCTCGAAACTGTTACCGGCAACTATAACGAGCGACTAGCAACGACCAACAAAAAGCCCCATTTCCTTTGCCAGAAGGCTTCGTTGCCTTACCTTTGCCGCCAATAAATAGGATACCCAATCGGATGAATCATTAAAAAAATTAAAGATGCCATTAACAAAAGAAAAAAAATCAACAATTTTTGCTGACTTTGGCGGTAAAGAAACAAACACCGGCTCAATTGAAGGGCAGGTCGCGCTGTTAACTGAGCGCATTGCCCAGATATCGAATCATTTACAGGACAACAAAAAAGATTTCTCTACTCATCGCGGACTGATGCAATTGGTAGGTAAACGTAAACGCTTATTAAACTACCTGCAAAAACATAACCTGACCGGTTATCGCCAGTTGATCGAGAAACTAGGAATCAGAAAATAAGGCACCCGTTCCACTAAAGGGGTGCTTATGAAGAGATCTTTGGAAAATTCGATCACTCATCTTCAGTAATTAAATTTTATAAGATTTTTCTCACTTCTTTAGAATACCGGGATGAATTGTATCATTCCTGATTCACTCCTCTAAACTTGCTCAATAGCGAACAGAAACCTGAAGAGTGCGACGCAACGAAGTTCAACCAGGGAACACCGGCCGGGTCACAAAAACAAACATAAATTCAAATTTTTCTATGCTTACACAACCGATTCGTAAAACTTTTGATATAGGCGATGGCAGGCAGGTAACTATCGAGACAGGCCGCCTTGCACGCCAGGCTGATGGTGCCGTTACTGTTACCATTGGCAATTGTATTTTGTTAGCCACCGTAGTTGCTAACAGGGAGCCAAAAGAAGGACAAGACTTTTTCCCTTTAACGGTAGACTACCAGGAGAAATTTGCTTCTGCTGGGCGTATTCCCGGATCCTTTTTCAAAAGAGAGGGAAGATTGAATGATTATGAAGTATTGATCAGCCGTTTGATCGACAGGGCCCTTCGTCCTTTGTTTCCGGAAGATTATTTATGTGATGTGCAGGTGCTGGTCACTCTCATTTCCAGCGACAATGAAGTTATGCCCGATTCGCTTGCATGCCTTGCCGCTTCAGCTGCGCTTGCGGTTTCAGATATTCCCATCCAGGAAATTATTTCTGAAGTAAGAGTGTCGAGAGTTGACGGTCAATTTAAAATAAATCCAAACAGAAGTGAGTTAGCAGAGGCTGACCTTGAGTTTATCATTGCTGCTACTGAAAAGAACATCATGATGGTGGAAGGTGAAGCAAACGAATGCAGTGAAGACGATCTCATAAAAGCTTTAGAAATTGCACATGACGCTATTCGAATTCAAATTAAGGCGCAAAAGGAACTTTGGCAATTAGCAGGTTCAAAAGCAAAACGTGACTATACAAAACCAGCACAAAATGAAGAGCTGAGAACAAAGGTGAATTCTTTTGCAAAAGAAAAAGTATACGAAGTTTCCAAGGCTGCATTAAGCAAGCATGAGCGGAGTGATAAGTTTGATGAGATCAAGGAGTCTTTGTTTGAGCAATTGAAAAAGGATTACAATGTTGCCGAAGGGGAGGAGCTGGATAAAAGTATTGAGAAACTTGCAAAGAACTACTATCACGACCTGCAGTATTACGTAGTTCGTGATATGATTCTTAATGATAAAGTTCGCCTGGATGGAAGAGGCCTGGAAGACGTTCGTCAATTAGACATGGAAGTGGATGTATTGCCATCACCGCATGGCTCTGCTTTATTTACAAGAGGAGAGACGCAATCGCTGACAACTGTGACATTAGGAACACCACTTGATGAATTATTGATTGAAAGTGCAGCGACTTCAGAATATTCAAAATTTATTTTACACTATAATTTCCCTCCATTTTCAACAGGTGAAGTAAAACCAATGAGAGGACCTGGTAGAAGAGAAGTGGGACATGGCAATCTTGCTATGCGGTCACTAAAGCAAATGATGCCAACGGGTGGTGATTTTGCATACACCGTGAGAGTGGTGAGTGACATTCTTGAGTCTAATGGCTCGTCGTCGATGGCAACTGTTTGTGCGGGTTCATTAGCATTGATGGATGCAGGAGTTCCAGTTCCAAAGCACGTATCGGGAGTCGCCATGGGATTAATTACAAAAGAGGGAAAATTTGCAGTGCTTACCGATATTTTGGGAGATGAGGATCACCTGGGTGATATGGATTTCAAAGTAACAGGAACCAGAGATGGAATTTGCGGAGTTCAAATGGATATCAAGGTCGATGGTTTGCCAATGGAGGTAATGAGACAAGCCCTTGAACAAGCGCGCAGGGGCCGTTTGCATATCCTTGATGCAATGTATAATTGCACACCTGAACCGAGAAGTGAAGTGAAGCCTCATGCGCCGAGAATGATAAAGATGTTTATTGACAGGGAATTTATCGGAGCCGTGATCGGACCTGGCGGCAAGGTGATCCAGGAAATGCAGAGAGAAACGGGAACTACGATCAACATCGAGGAAAAGAATAACATGGGTGAAGTGAGCGTCTTTGGGACAAACAAAGAAGGAGTAGAAAGAGCAGAACAATGGATCAAAGGAATTGTTGCAGTACCCGTTGTTGGAGATGTCTACGAAGCGACTGTGAAATCAATTATGCCTTTTGGTGCTTTTGTTGAATTCCTTCCGGGTAAACAAGGATTGGTACATATCTCGGAAGTAAGCTGGAAAAGACTTGAAACGTTAGACGGGATCTTAAAAGAAGGAGATAAGGTAAAGGTCAAGTTGATCGGCACCGATNCAAAATCAGGGAAATTTAAATTATCAAGAAAGGTCTTGCTCCCAAAGCCGGAAAGACAAGATAAACCGCAGGACAAACCTGCTGGATCTTAAAATAAATCAACCCCGACAAGTCGGGGTTTTTAATTATGGCCGACTACGTCAAAATAGAATTTGAACATTTAAGCAGTAACCAAAAAGAAATTATTATCGCTCTGCTCTCTGAAATGAATTATGAAGGATTTGAGGAAGACGATGACCTTTTGAAAGCGTTTATTCCGTCTCACATCTATAGTGAGAATAAATTAAAAACTTTTTGCAAAGACCGCGGGCTTTCTTTTTCAGTTTCAAAACTGGAGGACAAAAACTGGAATACACACTGGGAATCAAATTTTCAACCGGTCATTGTAAATCACTCAAATGATAACGTACCATGGGTCGCGATTCGGGCTGCTTTCCATCAGCCGATCAGCGGTATCAAACATGAACTGATTATTACTCCAAAAATGAGTTTTGGTACGGGTCATCATGCCACAACTTCAATGATGATAAAGCGGATGATCGAATTAAATTTTGCGGACAAGACAGTTTTAGATTTTGGAACCGGCACCGGCATCCTTGCCATTCTTTCGGAGAAACTTGGAGCCTCAAAGATCGTTGCTATTGACAATGATGATCAAAGCATTAAAAACGCAAGTGAAAATTTTGACTCAAACAATTGTTCTAAAATTCAGTTATTACAAGCGTCAACAGCTAATGTGGATATTAAGTTTGACATTATTCTTGCCAATCTCATAAAAGGGGTTATACTTGACAATCTAACTGCTTTTACAAAACAAATGGTTAATGGTGGAGTGGTTCTTTTAAGTGGTCTTTTGGCGGACGATGAACAAGAGATTCTGGAAAAAGCGACAGGGAATAATTTGATCTTGGACAAGAAAATTGAAGATAAAAATTGGATATGTCTGCAAATGACATATAAATCAACCGGTTTTCGACGTTAAATTAAGGCTATTAGAAACGCCGAATTATTGTTATTTTTGTATTTCCAACTTTAACCAAAGTTCTATGAACGAACTTCTACTCATCGTTCTTGCATATCTTATCGGAAGCATTCCAACCTCCGTTTGGGTTAGCAAATATTTTTTTGATTTTGATATTCGCGATTATGGCAGCGGTAATGCCGGTGCCACAAATACATATCGCGTCCTGGGTCCTACATGGGGCACGCTGGTGATGATCGTCGACATGTTAAAAGGAATTGCCGCTGTTAAATTGGCCCTGTTGCTTCCAGGTTATGTCGATAGTGAAACTCGTTTTATCAATCTGCAGATTGGGCTTGGGTTGGCGGCAGTTATTGGTCACATTTTTCCTGTCTGGGCTCAGTTTCGTGGAGGTAAAGGAATTGCCACTCTTTTTGGAATGGTGCTCGGCATTCAGCCCATTGTCGCGGTTTGTTGTGTAGGTGTTTTCCTCCTGGTATTGTACCTCACCAGATTTGTTTCTTTAAGTTCGATCCTTGCGAGCATTGCATTTCCGGTTTTTATTTTGGTGATCTTTAATGAACCTGAACATCTTTACAGAATTTTTGCTATTGCGGTGGGCCTCCTGGTTCTTCTAACTCATCAAAAAAACATCAGTCGTTTGCTGAAGGGAAGCGAAAACAAGGTACCCATCTTCAAATACAGGGACCGCCGTCGTAATCGCCGCCGCGCCTCTTCCCAGCACTAAGTTTCTCCATAAGTTCGATATTTTGGTATAATCATTGAATTTTTTAGGTAAATAATATACGATGATTAAAAAGATAATTTTTAGCCTTTTGATCGGTGCTACTATTGCCGGTTGCACGAAAAATGCGGTTACCGGCCGTAGCCAGTTCAAATTATTACCGGAATCTGAGTTGCAGTCGATGGCTACGACTCAGTACCAGGATTTCCTGTCAGCAAATAAGGTTGTGTCTGCTAATGGAAACCGCGATGCGGAAATGGTTACCCGCGTGGGGCAAAGAATAAAAAATGCAGTCGAATCATACTATGCCAGCAAGGGGCTATCCAAAGAATTGGACGGCTACCATTGGGAATATCATTTGGTGGACAGTAAGGAGGCTAATGCATGGTGTATGCCAGGGGGTAAGATTGTAGTGTACACTGGCCTGCTTCCTTATACCCAAAATGAGGCTGCGCTCGCTGTCGTCATGGGTCATGAAGTATCCCACGCGATTTTTCAGCATGGAAACGAAAGAATGAGCCAGCAAATGGGTGCGGAAGCGGTTAGTGCCGGTTTACAGGTGGCTCTTGCCAACAAACCCGCAGAAACAACAAATCTGTTCCTTGGGGCCTTTGGGGCTGGTGCCCAGCTTGGGGTTTTACTTCCCTTCTCGCGAAAGCATGAGCTTGAGGCTGACCACTGGGGATTAATTTGGGCTGCAATGTCCGGCTACAACCCACAAGAAGCAATCCCTCTTTGGGAAAGAATGGAAAAAGCCGGCGGCGGGGAGCGTCCGCCCGAGTTTCTAAGCACTCACCCTTCGGAAGGTAAGAGAATTGATGAATTAAAAAAATATATGCCTGAGGCATTAAAGTACTACAAACCTATGGGCGGTTAGAAACTTGATTTAAGATAAAAACTTGTCTGAAAACCCTTCACTAAGGGTTTTCTTTTTTAAAAAAACCTAAACCGAAACGTAGATTTCCATACCTTTGCACCTCCTACTTTGTGAACGCAGCATAGGTTCATAACCAACTAATTGCTGTTAACACTTTAAAAATTCTTTCAAAGTATGTCACAAACGTTGTTTGAAAAACTAGAATTCGCAGACGAAAAAAATCTTTTAATTCAGGGTCTGCCTTCTTCCATTGAAAAACAGTTCTGTAAGCTCTCATTCGCCAAAAACATGACCCCGCTCCTTAAAAGCAGGAAAATCGATTTTGCCCTTGTTTTTGCCGTGAATGAGAACCAATTGAATGGCATTTTAAGGGACGTTATGCCGGCTTTAAAAGAAGATTCAAAATTCTGGGTGGCTTATCCGAAAATCACCTCCAAGATTGTTACCGATCTGAACCGCGACAGCAGCTGGCAGCAGCTAACATCCGCTGGCTATGAAACTGTCAGTGAGGTTGCATTGGATCATGTCTGGAGTGCCGCCCGTTTTGAAAGGCTAAACGTAAAAAGGTCTCGGCACAAGGCTCACATGGAATTGGAAGAAGCGTAAATCGGTTCATTAATTTACTAAACCATCCCGGTTGTCAAATGCAGTCCCGGGATGGTTTTTTATTTTTGAGGATGGCATTAAATGTTGAGATAAAAGCTAAAACCACCCACCCGGAATTTATCAGGAGCTTCCTAATGGATAATGGGGCCGAGTTTAGAGGCACCGACCTGCAAACCGACACTTATTTCAACGTGCCAACAGGAAGGCTGAAGTTGAGGGAAGGCAACATCGAAAATAACCTGATCTATTACGAAAGGCAGAACATTCCAGGGACAAAGGAATCTAACTTTCAATTAGTGCAGGTTCCGGATGCGAGGGCCCTCAAAGAAGTCCTGGCAAAATCGCTTGGGATTAAAATAGTGGTCAAAAAGAAACGGGAAATTTATTTTATCAAAAACGTGAAGTTTCATCTTGATGAGGTCGACGGCCTGGGAAATTTTGCCGAAATAGAGGCGAGCAATCTTTATGAGGATATCTCCACAGAGGAATTACAAAAGCAGTGCAATTTTTATTTTAGCGAACTCAGAATTAAAGAGGAAGATTTGATCTCTGTTTCGTATAGTGATCTATTGTTTGCGCATATCAACTGATCATCGCAATATCACTGTTCCCAATTTTTCTGTAATTGCCTTTTCCATATTCTTTAAATGTTCATGCGTGCGGAATAGCACTTCCTGCTCTTCTTTTGAGTGTGTTTTTTCCAGATCAGCATGATTTTCGTTAAGCATTCTCTTGATCTTTCGAAGTTTCAAATAATTTAATGCAGATTCAACCTCTTCATGGGTGCGATCCTCTTCGACTTTTAAGTAATTCATCAACTGCTGGTCATTGCCTCTTGCAACTGTATTGATGAATTGCTCATAGCTCTGCTCGAATAGCTTTTTCTGATAGCCTGTCGCCTGGCTAAATTCTTTCTTCCAGCGTTCGCTTTCTTCATAAGGAAAGTTGAGTAGGGAAACAGCCAGCGAGCTGACCTTAGTATCGGGGTGATAAACGAAATAATTTTTATTTAAATGTTGTGGCGCAGTTCGCATCTGCTGTTTAAAAGTATTTATTAGCCTGATGATATCAGGGTTATTCAATAAACTTTCATCAATTATCTCTGAAAAGATATGATCGGCGATCAGGTAATTGTCATCCCAATATCTTATTCCATATTCAAGGAGTATTCTTGCCAGTTCCCTTTCCTGCAATTCATCCTTGAATAAAAGATTGAAAGTCGTATCATCATAGTCTGTTTCCTGTGCCTTTTTTGCATTTTCTTCATGAAGTCTTGCTTCTTCAAATGGTAACGCCTTTTCCTGTGTTACGATCCGGTTACGGATAAACTTATTTACCAATGCATGCAAACCGCCTTCATCGATCTTAAGAATTTCAGAACATTGTTTGATGTAATCCTGTTGTTTGGTGAAATCCTCCGCCTTATTAATCCGTGAAATAGTCTCAGCAATCTGATTAACAACCTCAGCTTTTTTATTTGAATCTGAACCAGCATCTTTCAAGGCAACGTCGAGCTGAAATAAAATGAAGTCTCTTTTGTTTCTTTGAATGAACTCACGAAAAACGGTTGGGCCTACTTTGTTAACATAGCTGTCGGGATCTTCGTTGTCAGGAATGAGTACCAACTTCACATTGAGTCCTTCCTCCAATGCCATGTCTAATCCGCGCAAGGCCGCCTTTACACCTGCAGCGTCCCCATCATAAATGATTGTAAGATTGTTGGTATATTTTTTTATCAATCGCAACTGATCTACGGTCAAAGATGTTCCACCGCTGGCCACTACATTTTCAATCCCTGACTGATGAAGTGAAATAACGTCAGTGTAGCCTTCAACTAATAAACATTCATCTGACTTATCAATGGCCTGCCTGGCAAAATAAGAGCCGTATAGGATCTTACTTTTTACATAGATCTCATTTTCCGGCGTATTAATGTATTTGGGAGCTTTGTCATTGCTTTTTAAGATCCTTGCGCCGAAGCCAAGAACTTTTCCGCTATGATTGTGTACAGGGAAAATGACACGACCACGATAATTGTCCTGCAATTGATCATGGCGATTTACAACTAATCCCGTCTTTACGAGCAATTCAGGATTGTATTGTTTAGCGATCGCTTCTTTTGCAAATGCATCTCTCTGTTCAGGCGAATAGCCAAGTTGAAATTTTTTTATGATCTCCTCTCTGAAGCCTCTTTCTTTTAGGTAGCTCAACCCGATATCCTGGCCTTCTTCGGTCTCAAATAACTGTTTGGTGAAAAATTGCTGGGCAAAACTGTTGATGATATATAAGCTGTCGGCAGTTTGTACTTGTTGGCGCTGTTCATCTGTGGTAAAGGTCTCTTCAATTTCAATTCCATACTTACCGGCGAGCCATTTTAATGCTTCGACATAGCTATACTTTTCATGCTCCATGATAAAGCTGATCGCATTGCCGCTGCGGCCACAGCCAAAGCACTTATAAATTTCTTTTGAAGGAGAAACCGTAAATGACGGGGTTTTCTCGTTATGAAAGGGGCAGAGTCCTAAATAATTCGCACCTCTCTTTTTTAGTCTTACAAAACCTCCTACTATATCAATTATGTCGATCCGGCTTAGAATTTCCTGTATTGTGGTTTGAGAAATCATTCAGATGAGCAAATATAAGGTTCGCTCAAGGTATGAAAAAAGTCATCGGGAAATCCTGTCAATTCCAAATATTGGTGTCGATCGCGATTCCTTCCTAAGGAGCAGAAATGCCAGGAAATTTCTATTGATTTTCGAGTTCTATGATCTTTTCAAATACTTTTTCATATTCTACGTTTTGGACGGCCAACTCATCACAAACTTTTTTATAATCCGTCTCTGTTTGAAGGAATTTATCCTTATCGGAATAGGTCGCCGGATCACCTAAGGCCATTTCCAGTTGTTGTTTTTTCTCGCTTAGGTTTGCGATCTTTTCTTCCAGCTGCTGGAAAATTCTTTGTTGTTTCTGCAATTCTTTCTTGACCGCGGATTGTACGGATTTTATCGGGGATTGCGCTGATTTTGCCGCGGATTTCACGGATTCTCGTTGTTGATCGCTAATTGAGTCTTGACCCTTATTTTTTGGCTGCTGACTACCAACTGCCGACTGCTGACTGTCGACTTCCGACTGCTTAGTGCTGACTACTGATTGCCGACTCATTCTTTCTTTCCATGCTACATACTCGTTGTATCCGCCTTTAAATTCTTTGATCTTGTGATCGACTATTTCCCATATTTTATTGGCAGTTTTTGATATAAAAAACCGGTCGTGACTCACCAAAATATAGCTTCCTTCATACCTGTTTAATGCTTCTACAAGCAGGTCACTACTGTGCATATCAAGGTGATTTGTGGGCTCGTCAAGCAGTAAAAAGTTGGCCTTGCTGATAATTGTTTTCGCGAGCGCTACCCTTGCTTTTTCTCCGCCGCTCAGGACCCTTATTTTTTTATCAACCTCATCACCGCTAAAAAGGAAACAACCCAACAGGGTTCTTAATTCCAATTCGGTTTTCTGGCTACCGCATTCTTTCATTTCATCGAGCACTGTATTATTTATATTTAATGCCTCTAACTGATGCTGGGCATAAAAAGCCTCTTCCACATTATGTCCCCATTTTCTTTCTCCCTGGAAAGGTTCGGTTCCAGCAATAATTCGAAGGAAAGTAGACTTACCCTTTCCATTTGCCCCGATCAAAGCTATTTTATCGCCCCGGTCAATTTCTACTGAAGTATGTTCAACAATTTTGTTTTCTGCGAATGATTTTGAGATATCCTTCAATTCTACCAATACTTTTCCAGGCGTTTTATCGATGCGGAAATTGATCTTGATGTTGGGTCGTTCCACTTCCACATCTTCAATTCGCTCTAGTTTTTCCAGGCGTTTTAATGCAGATTGGGCTTGGGCGGCCTTTGTAGCTTTGGCCCTGAACCTCTCTATAAATCTCTCCTGTTGTCGAATGAACTCCTGCTGATTCTCATACGCCCTTTGTTGCAACGCAATTCGTTCGGCTTTTTCCTTTTCATAGAAATCATAATTGCCATTGTAAATATGCAGTTCCTTTTGATAGAGCTCAACGATCTTTGTCACCATGCGATTTAAAAAATACTTATCGTGACTCACGATTACCACTGAACCCTGATAATGCTGTAAGTATTTTTCAAGCCATTCAATAGAGGGAAGATCGAGGTGGTTGGTTGGTTCATCCAACAACAGGAGATCGGGTTGCTGAAGGATCATTTTTGCAAGCAGTACTCTCATTCTCCAGCCACCACTAAACTCGTTGTAGGGTCGCTGAAGGTCGTTGTTTGCAAATCCAAGACCCTGCAGCACTTCCTCTGTTTTATGATGAATTGAATATCCGCCCAACGTTTCAAGCGCGTGAAGTTTATCAGCGTAATCATGTAGTAATTTCTCATCGTGATCTTTTTCGAGTCGATGACCTAAGTCTTCAATCTCCTTCTCCAGTTGCAAAACTTTTTGAAAAGCACCCAATGCAACTTTTAAAATTGAATCTTTTGTATCAAAGCTCAGGAGGTCCTGGTGAAGGTAACCGACGCTGGTTTCGCGACTTCTTTCTACTGTTCCTTTTGAAGGTTGATATTCTCCTGCCAGTAGTTTCAGAATAGTTGATTTTCCCGTTCCGTTGTAGCCGATCAGTCCGATACGTTCATTGGGTTGAATATGCCACGTAGCATCTTCCACGAGGGTTCGGGCTCCAAATTCAAATGTTACATTTTGTAAACCTGCGAGCATGGTTGTGAATTGTGAATTGTCAATGGTATTCACAATCCACAAAAATAGTTTGATTTATCTTTGATAAAATTTCTTTTCGTCTATGAAAAAGGTTTTGCTGATCTATTTGGTATTGATCATTGGTATTATCACCTGGTACTATGCGGTAGGAAAAGAAAACCGGGTATTTGACAATTCAAAGGCAACCGCATTGAAAGTAAGCAAACATAGTACAGGATTCAACGAATCAATGCAAGCGGTAATGAACAATTATTACAAATTGACTGATGAGTTCATAAAAGGAGATACTGTTTCAATAAATAAGTCCGCAGCCAAATTAAAAATTGCCCTCGATAGTCTTCGAATAGACGAATTGAAAATCGATTCAGCCATTTATGAAACCGCAGCAAGTGTTTGGGGCGATACAAAAACGGAGATCGACGGAATGCAAAGCGATCCTTCGCTGCAGGCTAAGAAAGAATCTCTGAATCTTTTTTCAAATGAACTGTTTACCCTTCTACTGACTATTCGCTTCGACCTTTCAAAACTTTACTGGCAGGAATGTTCATCAGCATTCGGAGAAGAAACTCCGGGGAACTGGATCAGTGAAAAGGAGCAGTCAAAAAATCCCTACGACAAAAATGACTGCGCGGTCGTAAAAAAAGTGATCAATTTTATGCCTGCTGATTCGGCGGGGAAGTGACGGTACAAATCATTTTACAATTGCCCTGTCAAAGATCAATGCCTTTTCCTGGTGTGAAAGAGTAAATAAATCATATCGTAGCCGGTAGGCTGTCGAAAAATCAACGTTTCTCAGCAATCCTCTTCTTGTTTCTTTAAGATGGACGCAAATATCAATTGCAAAACTCTTGATGGATTCCGGTGACAAATGCTCCATCTTATTTTTTATGGAGTAATAAAAATTGAAGAGAAAATCATCCTTAGGGAACAAGTTTTCTCTATAGACGAGGTATTTGTTTTTTAGCAAAAGGTAATGCATGATCTTTTGCTGTTCCCAGTTCATTGTTTTTATTTTGTCGGCAGCAAGTTGCATGCAATGCTGTAGACTGCAGGGCATATACAACGACAGCAAAAGATATTGCTCGTTTTGCAGTTTCAATTGCTTCTTGTGAGTACAGAACCAGTTCCATTCACCGGGAAAATAATGATAAGCAGTACTAAGCACCAGGTTATCCTGAAATCCGTCATCGATGATCATATCCTGGATATCATCATAGATCTGAACAACCCGCATAATGTCAAGCCAGCCGGGGATTTGAATACTGAACATCGCCTGTTCCTTATCGGCGAGAGCGCAGCGAAGCTCAAGCAATTTCTCCTGCATGTACGCTGTCTTGGATTCATGAAAATGAAGAACTGTCGCCAGGTTAGGTAAATGGCCATGGTCAGAAAAGGAATGAACATCGTGTAAAAAACTGGCGAGGCATGTATTACATGAATCCACAATTCGGTCGGCTGCTCTCTCCGCTTTTTCAGAATTTAGTTTGCCGAGACATTCATTCATCAGGAACAGGAAGTGATCAAGAAGTTCATAAAACTTCTGGTAACTGATCCCATATTTTTCATTTACCCTGTTCAAAATTTTTGGTGGTAAAAGTTGATCGAGTCGAAACCGATAGTGCAGACTCACCTTACCCCTATGAGCTTTTTTATGGAGGTAAAACCGCTGGTTATCCCTTTCGATCAATTTTTGAATACATGGTTTACCCGTCGTTTCTGCGAGGCCATCAATAAACTCGTCACCAAAGAAAAGGGCTAGTGTGGTGATGTCAGCAAGGTCAGTAGCATGCCGCTGAAATGGAGAAAGCCCGAGAAATAAATTATTATAGGCAAAGGCTCCTTTCTGGATCGCAGCCCATAGTTTGTCAAACTCTGGCATTTTCCTGCAAGAACGTATGAAAGGGGAGTGACTAAACCAGCTTTGTTGAAATTTGAACAATGGCCACCAAATGATCTTGAAAAATTTGCGTGATAGGATATGTTTCAATTCAGCGGTCCACGAAAACTTGTGAGAGCCCGGGTAGGCCTGCATCGGTGCAGGATGCGGCTTAGGAAAAGCATTTTGATTTTGATGGAGCAGCATCTCGATCTTTAGGTTAAGATAAGCCAGTTAGTACTATGATACAATAGAATAAAAGTTTATGATGACGGTAAAAAACTATCCTGATTTAATTCGAAGGCTCATTCGTTCTCTTTGCAGAAAATAGAGTCCATGGATAAGCCATCATATTAGTCAAATATTTTGACTGCCACACATATTCGGGATGAACTTTATAAAACGCCGAGCCAATAAAATTGCCGTCACAGGGATGTCCCATGTGTGCCCATAACTGCATGTTCTTCGCAAGTTCAGCTGTTGTAACTTTTCCCTGCACCGCCCCCATTGGGTAATAAGGAGCGAGACTCCATTCTGCACATCCTTTTGCATCTTCATCGATATGGCCACAGATCACACAGCGGTTATTGGCATCCGCATTCTGTAACGCATCTACATGATCGGCTTCAACCTGTTTGCCAACTTCCGCATCCAATTTGCCTTTTAGATTAACGAGCACCAATTGTTCCATGCGCTTTCTTCGTGCATTGGGCGATGTGGTGAGATCATCAACATTAAATGTGGTCTCTTCCTTTATCAACTTCGGATCGCTGGGAAAATTTGAACCGATCATCGCCGTGTCTTTACTCCGCCATACACGATAATCCTTTAACCCTAATTCCAGTTTTGCGACTTCATTTGTTTTTGTATCTCCAATCAGCCAGTCATTGGCATAACCACCATTATTTCCCGTGGTAAAAGTTTTTATCACATCATCAATACTGTTGCTGTATTGTGCGGCTTTTCTTGCCCGCATGAATTCAGGGAGACCAGTAGAATCAAATAGATTAAAGCCGGTGATGGTTGTTTCGGTGATCAGGATACCATTGTCCGTTATCACAAAATCGTCACCACTATGAATAAAGCCAGGCATGCAGTCCATCAGCAAGTGATGTCCATGTTGCGGGATAATGTCTGCAATTACATTCCAATGCTGACCTATGATATACTCGGTCCAGTTGTTATGACCGATCACAATTTTGCCATCCTTTGTATAGCTGCCGGTGGCAATAAATGCACTGCAATTACCAGGAGCCTTATTATTTCCGCTTCTGGGTTTCGCCAAATTATCAAGCATCGGTGCATAGTAAAAAGCCAGTTCTTCCAAAGCGTTGTAAGCTGTCAGATCAAGACTATCGTAATTCTTGCTTTTTGCATGCAATCCTTCAACAATGCCATTGATCTCGTCCTTGTACTCACGATCAAGCTTGCCCCATAAAAAATTTTTTGCGGCACTGCGATAGAACTGCCAGTCCCGATGGGTATCATGTTGAAGAAGATAAGCTACTGATTGAATGCTTGTATCAATGTCGTTTGCCAGCAAGTAACCATGCTGATATCCGATATCAGATGGAGAGCCTTCAAGATGCACATAGATCCATCCATTCTTATTTTCCCGTGAAGCTTTTGCAAGGCGATCCGGTTTGGATTGTTTTGAATTGGTGCAGCCAAGAACTATAAAAATGGCAGCAATGTAGAGAAAGGAATTTTTCTTCATAAGCGAAATGGTATTATAAGCAGGTAATAAACGAAGCTGAAAAATTTAGGGTAGGACTCAGTTTTTGAACAAACTCAACACAGAAGCGAGCTTTTCTTTCAGGTCTTTTCTTGCAACAATAAAATCCAGAAAACCATGCTCCAGGATGAACTCACTGCGCTGAAAACCTTCGGGCAGATCTTTTTTGATCGTTTCTTTGATTACTCTTGGGCCGGCAAAACCAATAAGGGCTCCCGGCTCTGCGATGTTAAGATCGCCCAACATACCGAACGATGCAGAGATACCGCCAAATGTAGGATCGGTTAATAAAGAAATATAAGGAAGT
>JGI24806J26614_1000127_pt1 | contig 16899 bp, 20 predicted proteins | sample Kansoi200umMDA_FD_26614 | JGI IMG/M metagenome (IMG submission 26614)
GATCTGTGCTTTTTAATAAATAGCCATTGGCTCCACTATCCATGAGATGTCCTACAAATCTTTCATCTTCATACATCGTTAATATTATAATTCTGATCGATACTAATTTTGACATTTAATTTTACTTTCAGGGTTTATCTTTTTATATTTGGTTAAAATCCAACCAAATTATAATTTACTATTTAGAATATATCGCTGGTTTTTCTTCAATTTTACCTTTAGTTTTCTTTGTTATATTTCAAAAAAATAATAAACAGAGAGAGCTGAAGGTAATTTTATTTTATTTATTATATGGTTTTATAAATGACATAGTTGCATTCTACCTCTTTAGAGTAGCCCATTTAAAAATCTATTTTATTTATGATGTTTTTACTGTAGTTGAATTAGCATTTTTTTTATTTTTTTTAAAGCAAATATTTAAAACCAAAAAGGTTGTTAGATTTCTGCCATTTGTATTTATTGCTTTTATAGGTTTTATTATAATTGATTACATCTTTCTCAGGCAATCTCAGGCATTTGATTCTAAAGTTACCGGTGCTGAAGCGATTATAATTATTATCTTATGTTTGTATTATTTTTATGAGAAGCTTCAGGAAACCAATTCTTTATTGATTTATACTACCCAGGATTTTTGGATTATTATTGCTTTTTTGATTTATTTAAGTGGTACTTTTTTTCTATATCTTTACGCTGAAAATACTCTTCAAGATAAACAATTCCAAATTGCATATGCCACTATAAACTCTTCTTTTATATTGCTAAAAAACGTTCTTTTGTCTATTGCCATGTCTAAGAAGCCTGTAACGCCTTCTTCCCCATCCAATTTTCCTCATGAAGATATTATGTCGGATTGGACTAATATTCAATCTTTCAAAAATGTAAACTAACCCGTTAAACCCAAACATGTATTTTTTACAAGCTATCCAAAACGGAAGCGGCATATCTTCTCAATTGTTTCTTGGTACATTAGGAATGTTTTTAATGGCTATCGGTATTGTTGTGTTTGTTATTTTTCATCAGCGCAAGGTTATCCGGTACCAGATGCAGATGAAAAAACTGGAAGATGAAAAGCAACAAATGCTGTTACAGGCCTCCATACGTTTCCAGGAAGAGGAAAGACAGCGTATTGCTGCAGATCTTCATGATGATGCAGGTCCTTTACTTGCCACAGCCCGCTTATATCTTAATGAAAATTTAATTCACCAGGAAGCAGCTATCCAGCTTCAATCAATATATAATGCCAAGCAAATTATAGACGATGCCATTCAACTGATACGCAATATTAGCCATAGCCTTATGCCACCCACCTTAAAGAATTTTGGGTTGGAATCTGCCATGACTGACTTGTTTCAAAAAATAAATGGGTCCGGAACGTTGAATGCCAGCGCACGCTTTCATGATTACCGGCAACGTTTAAAGCTTGAACGGGAATTGCTTGTATTCAGAGTTTTACAGGAGTTAATAACAAACGTCTTAAAACATAGTAACTCAGGCTTTATCCATCTCACCCAGAATACCAGTAATAATAATTTATACTTTCGGATACACCACGATGGAAAGGGTATCGTTCAATCTGAATTTGATAAGCTTAATCATAACTCCACAGGCCTGGGGCTAAAAAATATTCAAAGCAGGATAAGCGTTTTAAGAGGCAGGATATTGTTTGAAATTGACAGTTCACATACTTATTATAAGGTGACGATTGAGATACCAAAGGAGCCTGTAGTCGAATATTAAAAAATTGTCGCTTAAAAATAGAGACATTCTTTATCTTTAACCTAATAATCCACATCATGGATTTAGTAAAAGTTGCCATAGCCGATGATCATAAAATTTTTAGAAAAGGGGTTATCCTCTCTCTTCGGCCATATACTAACATAAAATTTGTGCAGGAAGCTGATAATGGCCAGGATTTAATAGATGGCCTTGCCGAAAGTAACCCTGAGGTAATTTTAATGGATCTCAAAATGCCTGTAAAAGATGGTATTGAAACTACCAAGTATGTCAATAAACATTTCCCATCGATCAGAATTATAATATTAACGATGTATGAAGATGAAAGATTTGTAGGACATCTCATGGATAGTGGAGCCAATGGCTATTTATTAAAAAGCACAGATCCGGCAGAAATTAAAAAGGCAATATCTGATGTGATGCGAACAGGTTTTTATCTGAATAATTTTGTAAATAAAATACTGATAAAGAAAAATTATTCAAAGCAAAAATTCAATCCCAATCTTAATAGCGAAGTTGTAATTAGCGACAGGGAAAAAGAGGTGCTAACTTTGGTATGTATGGAATATACTGCCCAGGAAATTGCGCAAAAAATGGATATTAGTGCACGAACTGTTGAAGCCATTAAAGACAGGTTAATGGAACGCTTTGGTGTAAAAAATTCTGTTGGTCTTGTTTTTTATTCCATGAAAAATTCGCTGATATATTAACTCCGTTTTATTTTACGAATACTCAATGGTTGAAATTTTAATGATGAGTTTCTTCATTGTCAAAACTAACTTGTCATTTCACATTTTTTATAATTCTGTTAAACAGGTAGCCCCAGATTGTAGGTCCATATCTAAGTTTATAGGAAGTTTCATTTTTTGTTAATTCAAGTTCATTGTTGATAATTTTCACTATCGCCCTTTTAAGAAGCTCGATCTCTTTTGCTACGTGTATAAACGCATAGGTCAGATAATTATCAGCAGGTTCAATATCTATTGTTCCCTGGCACAATATGGAACCCTTGTCAATTTTATCAATAACAAAATGAATAGTAGAACCACAGTTTTTTTTATCATTATGCACCAATGCCCAATATCCTCCGGAATAACCCCTGTATTTTGGAAGAATACCACTGTGTATATTTATAAAGTGTCCTGTAATTGATTTTAAAATATCAGCCTTAAGAATCCTTGTGGCATTAACTATAACAATATCAGGATTGATCGATTGAATCAATTTGATAGTATCAGCATCATTTACTGATTTCACTAAAATCTTCTTTTCGTCAGGGATTTTTGACGAATCCAGTTTGTATTTTTTTTTTATTTCCTTAATACGCGGAACGGAGGATTTTAACAGACGATTGATGATAAACTTATCAAATAGTTTTTGTCCCCAAACATTAATGATACCAATTCTCTTAGCACGACGTTTATAGATAAATTCCGTATTTTCTCTTTCTTCAAAAATAACGGCGTCAATTTCAAATGTGCTTTTTAGTCCGTTGTATATGTATTTAATAAAATGCTTTTCACCGGATAATAAAATAATTTTGGGTTTCATTGAATAACTTAAAAAACCATTTCTGGTACAGTCCTTTCTATAATTAATCTTCCGGCAGTTTTACTTTTAATTTCCTCTATGCTAACACCAGGGGCACGCTCTAATAATCTAAAGCCATTTTCCGTTACATCTAATACTGCTAAATCAGTAACTACTTTTTTTACGCAATGTACTCCCGTTAATGGCAGCGTACATTTTGAAAGTAACTTTGATTCCCCATTTGGGCTGGTATGCATCATAGCTACTATAATATTCTTTGCGCTTGCAACAAGATCCATGGCTCCGCCCATACCTTTTACCATTTTGCCGGGTATTTTCCAGTTTGCAATATCTCCTGTATCGCTTATTTCCATAGCCCCTAAAACGGTCAGGTCAACTTTTCCGGCTCTTATCATCCCAAAGCTTAAGGCGCTATCAAAAAAAGATGAGCCAGGTAAAGTTGTAATGGTTTGTTTGCCTGCATTTATTAAGTCAGGGTCTTCTTCGCCTTCTACTGGAAAAGGTCCCATACCAAGTAAACCATTTTCTGATTGAAGAATAACATTTATGCCCGCAGGTATATAATTGGCAACCAGTGTAGGGATACCAATGCCAAGATTTACATAGTATCCATCTTTCATTTCCTGTGCAATTCTTTGTGCTATTTGATTTTTATTGAGCATGGTTTAAGTGATATCTGCTTCCTGTTAAAAATCGTAAGAGTAACATCAACCAGCCTTTCTTACCGTTAATTGTTCAATCCTCTTCTCGTAATTTTTTCCTTTGAAAATTCTATGTACATAAATGCCCGGTGTATGTATGCAGTTTGGGTCAAGATCACCCGGAGCTACAAGTTCTTCAACCTCTGCAATTGTTATCTTGCCAGCCATCGCCATTAAAGGATTAAAATTTCTGGCTGTTTCCCTAAAAATAAGATTGCCCGTGGTATCGCCTTTCCATGCTTTTACCAAAGCGTAATCCGCTTCGAATGCATATTCTAATAAATATTCTTTTCCGTTAAATGACCGTATCTCTTTTTTATCAGCTACTTCCGTACCAACGCCGGCGGGAGTGTATATCGCAGGCATTCCATAGCCTGCTGCCATACACCTTGTAGCTAAAGTACCTTGTGGAATCAACTCAACCTCAAGCTCGCCCGATAACAACTGTCTTTCAAATTCTGCATTTTCACCAACGTATGAGGATATCATTTTTTTTACCTGGCGTTGTTGTAACATTAATCCAATTCCAAAGCCATCAACCCCTGCATTATTTGAAATACACGTGAGATTTTTAATGCCCTTTTTTACAAGTGCAGCGATGCAATTTTCGGGTATGCCACATAAGCCAAATCCACCTAGCATGATCACCGAACCATCTGCAATATCAAAAATGGCTTTATCTGCATTTTCAAAAACTTTATTCATTGCTTTAGATTACCGGGAGAAAAACGACGATCCTTTCCCTGTTTTAATTTCTTTTCGATCACTGTAGAATTCTTTCTTGTTTGAACCGCATGTAAACTATCAAAAATTACTTTCATCAGCGCCGGATGTTTCTCATAAAAATCAAGACTTCTTTCAAATTTTATACGGTCTATGTTATAAATAGCAAAGATCTTTTCCGTAATTGTTAAACCGGCGCTTTTCATATTCAGGGTAGAATCTTTTTTTATCATCTCCCGGGCAAGTATCTCGCCCCTAATCATATCCCAGAATATATTTTGCATTTGTGCTGGCTTAATAATATCCTTAGGAACATAATTGCTATTGTTACACGAACTGATAAAAAAGAGGAGCGCTACTACAAAAACTCTTTTCATTTTAATCCTTCTTTATATTTAGAAGAATTGGAGATATCCAGCTTTTGCAAAAACTCCAGCGCCTTTGTTTTTTCAGATGGAGATGCTTTGGAAAATAGTTTTAATAATTCATCTGATTTTCCCTGGAAGAAAAACTGCAATACCATTGTATTGGGATTATCAACATTAAAACTATTCAATAGGCTTAATACATTCAAAACTTCTGTTCGGGCCTTTGTTTCATTTTCATACATATTATCTAAGCCAAGCCTGTAATAACCATAATACGCATCGTGTATTAATGTGTACCGGCTGTTTAGTAAATTTTCCGTTAACCAATACCGGTTGCGGGTTCCGTCAAAGGCCTTCCATCCTGCAATATTTCTTCCCTCCGGGGCATTGTTTACAATGTTCTGCGCCTTTTGCAAATATGCATCACCGCCTCTTTGAGAAAACGAATCATAATCCAGCCCGATAATTAAGTTGATATAATAGGCTATAACTGCTGTGAGATTTGAAACCAATGCATCCGTACCCGATACCCTTGATTCATTAAAATCGAGTTGTTGAAATTCAACGTATTTAAATGTAATATCGTTATCCTGGAAATTAATAATAGGTGATGAGTATGACGAGTTAAATATGGGTCGGCCGGCCTGTATGGTTAAGGACGCTTTATAAACGTTAGCATCGCTGCCCTGCTCCAGGTTTAGTAAAAAACTACAATCTATTTTTTCGGCAGGCTGAAAATTATCATTTGTCCATTTGCGATTATTGATAAAATCATTAAGCGCAGTTTGTAAGGTAAGAAATGTTTTCCTGTCCACATTGGTTCCTACTCTATTGCTGATTACACTTACCCTTGCACGTAATTCCTGTGCCGGCGTGCGCTGTAACAGTAACAAGAAGCAAAAACAACAGATTAGTTTATGCATTTTTATATTGTATGATTGTGTCTATGATATCCCTGGCAACTTCTCTCTTAGGCTTATTTCCGAAATTATACTCCTTACCATGTTTATCAAAAATGGTTATTTTATTAGTGGATGATTGAAATCCTGCATTCTCCTCATTAAGTGAATTAAGAACGATCATATCAGCATTCTTTTCAATTAATTTTTTTCTGGCATTTTCTTTTTCATTATTTGTTTCAAGTGCAAAACCTACCAAAACCTGGTTATCTTTTTTAAGTGTTCCGGCGGTTTTTAAAATATCCGCTGTCTTTTTTAAGTTCAAAATTTTAGCATCATCTCCTTTTTTTATTTTTTCTTTAGCAATTGTAACCGGCGTATAATCTGCTACAGCCGCCGCCATTATAATTACAGATGCTTTCGGGATATAATTTATGCAAGTGTTATACATTTCCTCTGCCGATATAACTTTTATGGTATTTATATTTTTGGAAACAGGTAAATCCGACGGGCCTAATACCAAAGTAACAGCGGCTCCTCTTTTCGCAAGTTCTTCAGCTATTGCTATCCCCATTTTGCCTGAGGAATGGTTGCTTATAAATCTTACAGGGTCCATAGCTTCATGTGTCGGCCCCGCATTCACCAGTGCAATTTCATCCTTTAACTGGTTACTGCTAAAAAAAAAATCCTGTAAATATTGTACAATATTTTCTGGCTCAGCCATCCGGCCATCGCCGGTTAATCCACTGGCAAGTTCTCCGTTATCAACAGGTAAAACTATATTGCCATAAGATTGGAGTTTGGATAAATTTGCTTTGGTAGCGGGGTGATGCCACATGTCTTCATCCATTGCAGGGGCAATTAAAACCGGGCAGGTTGCGGAAAGATAAACTGCTAAAAGTAAATTATCGCATTGGCCGGTAGCCAATTTAGCCAATGTATTGCACGTGGCCGGCGCAATTATAATTACATCCGCCCAGCGGCCAAGCATCACATGATTTGTCCAGGAAGTTTCATCAAAGAGATCAGTAAGAACTTTATTTTTTGATAGGGTTGAAAAAGTTAAGGGGGCAACAAAATCTTTAGCTGAAGGTGTTAGAATAACTTTTACTTCTGCCCCGGCCTTAACCAAAAAGCGCACCAATATAACAGCTTTGTAAGCAGCAATGCTGCCCGTAACTCCCAATAATATTTTTTTTCCTGAAAACATAATAAAAAAGAAAGCGACGATATTGGTAATCGTCGCTAAATTATATTTTATAAACTAAATATTAAGATAAAAATTAGTTTAAAACGGTATGTCAGTTGTAATTAACTAAATAAATCATCCTCGTTTTTACGATAATAAACTTTATCCTCCATAAATTCTGTAGTTGCAAGCAGGGCAGGATTAGGCATTCTTTCATAAGCTTTTGAAATTTCAATCTGCTCCTTATTTTCATGTATCTCCTCAAGGCTATCAGTATGGCTGGCAAATTCCTCCAGTTTATTATGCAATTCTTCTTTTAAAGAAATATTTATTTGATTGGCTCTCTTTGCAATTACTGCAATTGATTCATATAAATTTCCGGTTTTAGCTTTTATATCAGAAAGGTTTTTTGTTTCAACAACATTACTTGTATTAGCGCTTTGTTGTCGTCTTAGTTTGCTCATTTTGTAATTGTTTTATATGATTTAAACTTAAATTATTATAAGCTTCCGCTTCTTTTAATATTTTACTTTCGGGATATCTATCAGTAAAGTCATTGTATTCTTCGATAACTTTTTCAAATCGCTCCTGCTGTTTTTCACTTACGCTCATTCGGGCAAATTGATAATATGATTTTACAACCATCAATTTATATTCATCTCCCTTTGCGGATTCAGGATAATTATTTAACAGGTTTGCAAAGGCTATTGCAGATGCCCTATAATGCGACAGATTATAATATAACTCTGCACTTCTAAATTCTTTTATTTCAAGCTTTGCCCGGCCTGCTTCTATAATTTCAGTTGCTTCTTTTATACGTGAGGAGCCAGGATGGTTGTTAATAAAGGTTTGCATCATCCCTATCGCTTTCATGGTATTAACCTGTTCAAGTTCTATTTTAGGAGATTGCAAATAAAATGTATACGCATGCAAATAACTGATCTCTTCTGCCTTGGTGCTGTTTGGAAAAACATCTAAAAAACCTTTAAAAAGATTTTCTGCATCAGCATAATTTTTTTGATAATAAGAACAGAACGCATACTTATAATACAATTCTTCAAATTTTTCAGTGCCCTTAAAAACGGGAAAAAGTTCTATATAAAGTTGTTCTGCGTTTTTGTATTTTTTCTTATCAAAATATTCGTCAGCCTTTTTTAGCTTATAATCATAGTCAGTGCTTTTAAGAATTTTCCCGAAATTACTTGTGCAGGAAAAAGATATTAAAGCTATAATAAATAAAAGGCTGAATAGTCTCATAAAAAGAAGCGCAAAATTAAGGGATTCGAAACAAAAATCAGGTTTTAATCCTTAAGACAGAGATATGCCGGGTTAAAATTTTGATAATTAAGCTGAGTTAAATGACTCCATCGATCTATTACTAAGTTCTAATTCCTAATAATTATTCACTTCTTCGTAAAACGTTGTAGCCCCATGGTTCAACAGGTATTATGGAATTTATATGGGGGTAAAGGTATTCACCATTAAAAATATCTATGTAAACTCCTGTTATATTCTTTAGGTCAACGGGTATCAATTCATTTGAAAAATTTAGAATTACCAGAACAGCCTCATCTTTATTACTTCTCAAAAACGCAAAGATTTTATCATCACGATTTGTAGTTAATTTATTAGTAATAACATTCGCATCTGCTGCCCGCAGAGCGCTATTTTGTTTTCGTAAATGAAGCAAGGTTTTGTAGAAATCGTGTAAGAGGCAGGTACCTCCCCATTCTATTTGATCTTTATCGAAAAATTGTAGCCTTTTATAATTAGGTAACTCCTGTCCGCTGTAGATCATCGGCAGTCCGTTCCATGTACAACTGAATACTGCAAATAGCTTTGCGGCATCACCATATTTTTCATACTCAGTACCGTTCCAGCTATTTTCATCATGATTACTGGTGAAATAGGTTCTGAAAGCGTTTTTTGGGAACGACAGGTCATAATGTTTTAAAACATTAAAAAGCTCCTCCGCGTGTTCGTTGTTAGCAATGAATGCTTCTGTTTTATGCATCCATTGCCAGGTATAAGTAGCATCAAAAACCTGGTGGTAATCCGCTTCTTCACATTCAGCAAGCCAAAACAGGCCGGGCTTTGTTTTATCCAGTTCATCTTTGGCTTTTGCCCAAAAATCAAGTGTTACAAGGTGAGCCATATCGCAACGAAATCCATCTATATCGGAGGTGGTTATCCAAAATTTCATGGCATCAATCATTGCATCCTGCATATCCGGGTTGTTAAAGTTGAGTTTACTTACATCTTCCCAGCCATGTGGATGAATAATTTGTTTGGTTTCATCATCATAACAAAAAAAATCGGGATGCAGATCTATCCATATGTTATCGTTACCGGTATGATTGGCCACCCAGTCTATAATAACTTTAAATCCCAGGCTGTGTGCATTTTTAACCAGTGTGGTAAAATCTTCTATTGATCCAAATTCGGGATTGATTTCTGTATAGTTTTGTGCAGCATAATAACTTCCTAATGTGCCTTTCCTGTCCTTTAAACTTATAGGAGTTACAGGCATGAACCACAAAATTTCCACACCCATATCTTTAAGGCGGGGTAAATGTTTTGCAAATGCTTCAAAGGTTCCTTCAGCGGTATATTGCCTTACGTTAACTTCATAAATATTGCTGTTGAAACTCCATTCAGGATGTATAAATTTTTCCATAATAAGCCCACTATTTTGCGTAAGTTAAATCAAATAAAAAACTACTATCAAAGGCACTAACCCTCTTTCATATGCTTGCCACCTGATTGCCTCTTTGTAACTTTGCGGTTCTTAAAATACTATGAAGCAGTTTAACGTACCTATATTATATCGAAGTCCGCTCATAAGTGCCATTAAAAATAAACGAAGGCTTACAGACAAGCTAAAAAAAGATTTTACACCTGCTCACCTGGATTTTGGAGCGCTGCAAATTTACCTCGCAAGACATTTTGGATTTTGTTATGGCGTTGAGAATGCAATTGATATTTCTTTCAGAACGATTGATGAAAACCCCGGAAAAAGAATTTTTTTATTGAGTGAGATGATTCATAACCCACAGGTAAATGAAGACCTGTCAAGCAGAGGGGTGCAGTTTTTAATGGATACCAAAGGCAATACGCTGATCCCTTTCGAAAAATTGAATGCTGATGATATTGTGATCATACCAGCCTTTGGTACAACGGTTGACATTGAAAAGGGGTTAAATGAAAAAGGCATACAAACCGCAAAATATAATACCACCTGCCCATTTGTAGAAAAGGTATGGAACCGTGCTGAAGCCATTGCTAAAAATAATTATTCAATAATTGTGCATGGCAAACCTAATCATGAAGAAACAAGGGCTACATTTAGCCACAGCGCAATTAAAACTCCAACAATTGTTGTGAAAGACATGGAGCAAACGATTGAGCTTGCCAAATACATTACCGGCGGAAAATCTGCTGATCTTTTTTATGAAGAATTTAAAGGGCAATATTCCACAGGGTTTAATATAGAAACCGATTTACAAAGAATTGGCGTGGTTAACCAAACCACCATGCTGGCAAGTGAGACCCAGGCAATTGCTGAGTTTTTGAAAGAAGTAATGAAGAAAAAATATAATCTTGCTGAAAATAATATTGAAGAGCGATTTGCTGATACAAGGGATACGCTTTGCTATGCTACTTATGACAACCAAAGCGCCGTATATGGGATGCTAAAAGTTGAAGCTGACCTGGCAATTGTTGTGGGCGGGTATAACAGTTCAAACACATCTCACCTGGTGGAATTGTGTGAGGAAAAATTACCTACATATTTTATCAGCTCTGCAGAAAAAATCTTATCTCCTAAAAATATTCTCCATTATAATTTTCACACAAAACAGGAACTGGAAACCTTTGATTTTTTGCCTGATACAATGCCGGTTAAAATTCTTATAACCAGCGGGGCAAGTTGTCCTGATGCCTTAGTGGAAGCTGTTATTACAAAACTTACAGCATTTTTTCCAGTAACTAAAAATTCCACAGAAATGATGAGGGAATTTGTATAGAATCGCGGCTCAATTATTTTAAAGGATTTTCATTACAAGGTTTAGAGCAAAGTCTAATTGTTCCTGTTCGCTAAGGTAGGTATTGTCTAACTCCACAGCGTCTTCAGCTTTTCGCAACGGGCTTGCTTTCCTGTGAGAATCAAGATAGTCACGCATTTCGATATTACTTTTGATTTCATCTAAAGTTATATTCGGATTTTTAGCGTACAATTCTTTAAAGCGTCTTTCAACTCTCACAGCGCTATCGGCCGTCATAAAAATCTTGATTTCAGCATTGGGAAAAACGGTTGTACCTATATCCCTTCCATCCATAACAATTCCCTTTTTTTCACCTATTTTATGCTGCTGGGTAACTGCGAAGCTTCTCACTTCTTTAATAGCCGCTACATCGCTTACTTTTTCCGCAATTATCAGGTCTCGTATCAGGTACTCTACATTTTCGCTATTGAGAAATATTTCCGATTGTTTTGTTTTATCACTTACTATAAACTCAAGCTTAATATTTTTTAAAGCATTTATCACTTCTTTTTTATCTGTCCAATCAACATGGTTGCGTAAAAAATATAAAGTGATCGCTCTGTACATTGCCCCGCTATCAATGTACAAATAACCTAATTTGTCTGCCAGTTGTTTAGCCAGTGTACTTTTACCGCATGAAGACCATCCATCTATTGTGATGATAATTTTTTTAGTCATGTTTGCAAAAATGGTAACTAAAAATGGTAACAGCAAAAAACGCTATGGATTAATACCATCTTTATAAAACTTTAATCACTCTTATATAAGCATCGTCATAAATACTGGTGCAAAGAAATCCTTTTAGTTTTTTAATTTTTTTTCTCATATTGTATATTAATTCACCCGTAATCTTACCCCATCAATAACGCTTTAGTTGCTATCCTGGCTTACCCTGTAAATGAATAACAGGTTTGTTTTATAATTTTAATAACCATTAAAATCATCTCATGACTCTCGGACAATTAAAGGAAGCAACCTGCTCTCCAACAGCTTGCGCAGAAAAATTTTTATCTCCTATTACTGAAACGTGCGACAAATATGAAATTAATACTCCCATCAGGCAATTATGCTTTCTTGCGCAGGTGGGCCATGAAAGCGGTGGATTATTTTATACTGAAGAACTGGCCAGCGGTGCTGCCTATGAAGGCAGAAAAAACTTAGGAAATACCCAGCCTGGTGACGGAGTGCGTTTTAAGGGTCGCGGATTAATTCAAATTACAGGTCGTGCAAATTACAAGAGTATAGGAGATAGCCTCGGTGTTGACTTTATTGCTAATCCAACTTTACTGGGAGGTAAGAACATAAAAGTATGCACTGCAGATCAGTTAAAATATGCCGCCCTTAGTGCAGGCTGGTTTTGGAATTCACGTAAACTTAATAGTATTGCAGATCTTATAAATATTCAAAAGCCTATTGATGCAGGAAGCAACCTTGAAAATTTTCAATTACTTACCAAAAGAATAAATGGTGGTTATAACGGTCTTGCTGACAGGCTCAACAGGTATAAAACAGGCCTGAAATATTTTTAAGAGAACGGGTAAGATAAATAATTCAACCTTGCAGGTTATATACAATAGTAATAAAAATTTAATCTATGGAAATTAAGCCAACCTATGCCAGGCTTCACACACAGCTGAGATATTTTGCAATATTTATATTGATTGCAACGATAGCAAGTAGTTGCCAGGTACGTCTTGTTCCTCAATATAGTGCAGAGCTCGAAAGTGAAATTATTGCCGGGGCAAAAATGACAGACAGGCTTTATCTTGAAATGATTGAGGCGCCTGCGGATAAAAAAAATTATTCACTGTATAGTGAAAGATACCTTGATATTGAAACAGAAATTAATTCTATTTTGTTTAAAAATGAAGCGAGGGAAAAAGCTAAGGATATAATTGCATCAGTAAAAATATTGAGAGACAAGTTTGTAAAATATAAACAGGATCATAAAACAAGAAATACTTTATCAAACCCGGAGCTTATTTTATATAATGAAGATATGAAAGCCCTTTGGGCTCCTGTATTAGTTGAAGAAAAAGCATTGAGTGCTGTAAAACAATTTTGAATAAATATTACTAAAACTTAAAACTTTATAAATGAAATTTGACATCAACGAAGTTTTAGCTGAAATGGCCGGAGCAGTTAAAAATGAAGTAAAAGATGATTGGCAAACCGTAAAAATTACGTTTGCTAATTTTTTACAAAGCAGGAAGGAAAGACTTGACCTGCTTGCTGACTTTAGACTGAAAAATGAAATTACTGAAGAGTTTTATCAGCAAAGGCTTGCTGATGAAAAAGATATCATGAAGTCGGAGCTGCATGCTATCGCCGTTATTAATAAAGTAGCAGCACAAAATGCAGCCAATGCCGCTATCGGGATTTTTCAAAAAGCCGTAGAAGGGGCGTTGGGAATTGTTTAAAAATAAAAAAGACTTAAGGTAAAGTCTTTTTTTAAAGTGGTTTATCGCAATAAATCTAAAGGGTTCCCAACACTTTATTCATTGTCCTTACGGCATCAGCGCTTTTATTAAATGCCGCCTGTTCTTCCTCATTCAATTTAAAATCAATAATTTTTTCCCAGCCGGTTTTCCCGAGCACAACGGGTACTCCAAGGCAAATATCTTTTTGGCCATACTCGCCATCAAGGCTAACGCAGCAGGTCATTAATTTCTTTTCATCTCTTACAATACTTTCAACTAATGCAGCTCCTGCAGCGCCCGGTGCATACCACGCGGATGTACCTAATAAGCCGGTTAATGTAGCGCCCCCAACCATTGTATCAGCAGCTATTTTTTGCAAGGTTGCAGCATCAAGTAAGTTTGAAACAGGGATGCTGTTGTAGGTTGCCAATCTTGTTAATGGGATCATTGTTGTATCGCCATGCCCGCCCACAACCACTCCGTGCAAATCGTTAGCAGAGCAACCTAAGGCTACAGACAAATAATATTTAAAACGGCTGCTATCCAGGGTGCCGCCCATTCCTATAATCCTGTTTTTGGGTATGCCGCTTGAAGTTAGCGCCAGGTAAGTCATAGTATCCATGGGGTTGCTTATCACTACAATAATGGCATCAGGGGAATGTTGTAAAATATTTTGTGTAACATTTTTTACAATACCCGCATTAATACCAATAAGTTCTTCCCGTGTCATGCCTGGTTTACGCGGAATACCTGATGTAATTACTGCAACAGTGCTGCCTGCAGTTTTTGCATAATCATTTGTGGTACCGGTAATTTTTGTATCAGCGCCCAGGAGGGTAGCGGCCTGCATCATGTCTATTGCTTTTCCTTCAGCAACGCCTTCTTTTATATCCAGTAAAACCAGTTCTTCACAAAGTTCTTTCCTGGCAATATTATCAGCGCATGTAGCACCTACAGCACCAGCACCTACAACAGTAATTTTCATTTGATCTTGTTTAGTGTAAATTAATTATGGGGGATAAAGATAATTGTTTAGGGATTGATTGTTTGCGGCATCAAATAAAATTTTTTTAAAGCTGGTTTTTATTTATGTCTATTTTAACTAAGCAGCAATGTAATTTCTATAAGATTATTGCGTCTTTTATATCGCGGAACTTTTTTAAATGCACAAATACTTTTCATTTATTTTTTGCCTGATGCTTGCATACCCTTTAGCAAGCCTGGCGCAATTATGCCGGTTAAATGCACAGTATGAAGAAAGAACCTCAAGAGTTATTGTTGACTGGAATATGATAAGTCACACCACTAAAACAACCTATATTTTATTAAAAAGTACCGATGCAAAAAACTGGACTGAGGTTGTAACTGATAAAATGCTTAGAAACTACACCGCGGAAGATGTATTTGATTATGATGACAGAGTTAACAGGGATCAAACATATTATTATCGCTTAAGAATTATAGATGCAGGTAAAAAAACAGTGGCATTTTCAAACACTGTAACAGTTAGCACGGAGGCAGATAAAACTACATGGGTAATTTATCCTAATCCTGTAAACGATGTTTTACATCTCGTTTACGAAGGAAATAATATAATTAAAGGAGTAATAAATGTTACAGTGCAGGATATTACAGGCAAAATTGTTATCAGGTTTCGGGCGGCATCAACCAATAAGAAACTGGAAATTCCCGTATCTCAACTGCGTAAAGGAATGTACGTGGTTCAAATTTATATTATGAATGAAATGGCGCTAAATCAAAAATTCGTTAAGCAATAATTAATTTAAGGCGGCTGCAATTTTATTTATGCTTACCGTTCCATCAAATGATTCCTTCAATTTCCCTTTTTTATCATACACAATAATAGCCGGCAGATTATGCACCTGGTAAAATGTTGGAAAAAAATATTTGGGATCGCTGCCCATTGTTATAATAGGATACTTCGCAATTTTATAGTAATGATAAAAATCCAACATGTCACCATGTCCCAGGTACGCAACCATAATTATTTGCGCTTTTTTAAATTTGTTAATATGAGTAATGATAGAGTCCGTTTCACGTTGACAGTGATCGCAGTTGGGATCGAAGATCATAAAGACGGTTGGTTTTTTTTGTAAATTTTCCCTCGTGAAAACGCTGCTGTCCGGGGCTTTATAAATAGTAAATTTAGGGATGGCCGGAAATCGTAAATACACAGGAGTTTTATTATCCGACTGGGACATACCCGCAACTGAAAGGCAAGTAGTAAATAATATTATCAATATACTTTTCACTTAAACAATTTTTGTAAAGATAAATTTTTTTGCATGCCATTTAAAAGGATGAAATTTCCATTCCGAATATCATGGAGTGGTTTAAATTTGTAATACTACCTTTGCGCCTCTAAATTTTTTTTATGGCAACAACATCAGATATGCGAACAGGCCTCATCTTAAAACTAGATGGAAGTCTTTATACTGTTATTGAATTTGGTCAAAATAAAACAGCCCGGGCTGCAGCTAAGGTATGGGCAAAATTAAAAGGAGTTGATAATAATCGTACTATCGAACAAACATGGAACAGCGGAGAAACGATTTACCCGGTACGGGTTGAAAAAAGAACTTATCAGTTTTTATATAAAGATGACACTGGCTATAGTTTTATGAATACTGAAAACTATGAGCAAATTACCGTACCGCCTGAAATGGTACATGGCGCACAGTTTATGAAAGACGGCCAGGAAGTTTCTGTATTAATAAACGGCGAAACGGAGCAGCCAATGGGGGTAGAACTCCCTGATAAAATCGTACTATTGGTAACTTATAGCGAACCGGGGATGAAGGGTGATACAGCCACCCGTACATTAAAGCCGGCAACGGTAGAAACCGGTGCAATAGTTAATGTTCCCCTATTTGTAAATGAAGGAGAACTTATAAGGATCAATACCAAAACCGGTGACTATGTAGAAAGAGTTAAAGAATAACATTTAATCACTGCATTACTAATCTTTCAATCAAGAAATACGCTTGCTGTTAATTTACATTTTGGCTGGTTTGGGTTCATTTCTTCCATTTTTAAAAGCCTTTTTGGCTAAAACCCGTAATTTTCAGCTGTTTTTAATTCTTTTGTAAAAGATAAAATGATAAATCATTTCCTATCTTAGCTACCTGTATCATTATATAATTTAATTTGCCACAATGGACTTTAAGCAAATACAAGAGTTAATAAAACTCATTAATAAAAGCAACATCGGGGAATTAAGTGTGGAAGAAAATGATTTTAAAATTACCAT
>JGI24806J26614_1000128_pt1 | contig 16864 bp, 18 predicted proteins | sample Kansoi200umMDA_FD_26614 | JGI IMG/M metagenome (IMG submission 26614)
CAAAAGCAAAGGCATTGCGCACTTATGTTGAACCCTTGATAACAAAAACAAAAAAAGGTGAGGGCACAGAGCAGATCATGCATCAGCACAGGGTAGTGTTCGCAATGAATCAAATTCTGTTTTATGTTCATTCATAAAAGCAGTATTACGCTTTTCAAAATTGCTGTCAATAAACCCTGAATAGAAATTCAAGTGAATTACGCCACCATTTTTACCTATTGCCTTTATTTGATCATCCTTTAAGTTGCGGAACACCGGGCATAAATTATAAACACAACTATGCGAAACAATTACAGGTTTTGAAGTTGAATTTATTGCATCCCAAAAGGTTTGCTCGCCAACATGCGAAAGATCGACAAGCATCCCCAATTCATTCATTCGCTTTACAACCTGTTTTCCAAATTCATTCAAACCTTTCGGCTGATGCAACAAAGAATCCTGTGTTTCTTCCATTGCAGATGTTGCCCATGGCGTGGAATTGTTCCACGTAAGTGTCATGTACCGTACACCACGTTTGAATAAACTGTCCAGTTTTAAAAGATCGCTCTCTATCATATGCCCGCCTTCCACGCCCATCATTGCGGCGAGTTTATGCTCCTTAACCGCCTGCATTAATTCCTCCGAAGTTTTTACGATCATCATTTTATCGGGATTACGGTTTGCCCATGCATACAATGTATCGATTTCCCTGTTTGCAAAAGCAAAAGGTGCTCTTTGCTCTCCATCGCACCACACTGAGAAAACCTGTACATCAACACCAGCTTCTTTCATTCGCTGCAGATCACTATACGTTTTACCTTTTAAATTTTCATCAAAACTATAACCGTTTTCAATTGCAGTAGAGAGAATGTCATTATGTGTATCGACAACAATCGCTTTGAAATGAATTTTTTTATAGTTCTGTGCGTGTAGGTTCTTTGCTATAATAAAAAATGATGCAAAGAGTAAAAAGCTGGTGAGCAGTCTCATGATTATGTTTTTGAGTGTGGACTAAAATACACCTATTTAATCCTGTTTTGCGTTTCCAAATGGAGAGGTAATGTACAAGAACTCTTATAAAATGGAAAAAGGCAAAATCGTTTTTTGATTTTGCCTTTTGTATTTTCAATTGTTAATTATTCTGCGGGTTTTTCTTCCGTTTTACTTTTTTCAACTTTCGGTTCTGATTTTCCAACCGGTGCTGTTTCAGCAGCTGCAGGTTGTGCCTCTATTTTTTTACCGGCTCCTCCGCGACCACGACGTGTTTTCTTTGCCGGCTCAGCTTTTGCCGCAGACTTACCGTAGATATCATTGAAATCTACCAACTCGATCATTGCAAGCTCTGCATTATCACCATGACGAATTCCAAGTTTGATGATCCTTGTATATCCGCCTGGTCGGCCGGCAACCTTTGGGGCAACATTCGTGAATAACTCCTTCACTGCATTTTTATCTTTCAAATAGCTGAACACTACCCTGTGCTGATGCATGATCTGCTCTGTGCCCTCACCTTTTTTTGTTTTTGTTATCAAGGGTTCAACATAAGTGCGCAATGCCTTTGCTTTTGCAAGTGTAGTTACAATACGTTTGTTCATAATTAACTGGCTCCCCAGGTTGGCCAGTAACGCATCTCTGTGAGCCTTGGTACGACTCAGGTTATTGATTTTGTCTCCGTGACGCATGACTTGAAATTATATCCTCTAAATCTCCTAAAGGGAGGCTTTGAAGGACTGATTAATTAATAAAGAGCTTATGAACTCTTATTTTATTATACTGTTTGTACCGTGTCAAAGAATTACAAACAGTTTGCAAAGTGAAACGATAAAAGAACTTTTGTTATCCGCACCGTTTATAAGCCTCCCCTTAAGAAGAGGTTTCGTGGAGTTTCTTATCTATCCAAATCATCAAGCCCTAACTTTCCGAGGTCCATACCGAAATGCAACCCTCTTTCGCTAAGCACCTGTTCAATTTCACTCAAACTCTTTTGACCAAAATTTCTGAATTTCATCAGGTCTTCCTGCTCGTACTGAACCAGCTCACTCAAGGAATTTATCTTTGCAGCTTTCAAACAGTTGAATGCTCGAACGGAAAGATCAAGATCTTCCAAAGGAGTTTTCAATACTTTACGTAACTGCAGCACTTGTTCGTCAACCACATCTTCTTTCTTATCTTCTTTACTATCGAAAGTAATGTTCTCATCCGTAATGATCATCAGGTGCTGGATCAAAATACGCGAAGCCTGTTTCACTGCTTCCTCAGGATGAATAGTGCCATCTGTAGAAACGTCGAGAACAAGTTTTTCATAGTCTGTTCTTTGCTCCACGCGGTAGTTCTCAATTGCATACTTCACATTTTTTATAGGAGTGTGAATGGAGTCAACAGGAATAAATCCAAATGGAGCATCTTTCAATTTATTTTCCTCTGCAGGAACATAGCCGCGACCGCGACCAATGGTAATTTCAACATCGAGTCTTGCGGAAGGATCCATAGTACAGATCACTAATTCGGGGTTCATCACTTCGAAACTGTGAGTGCCATCACTGATCATGCCGGCGGTGAATTCAGTTTTGCCTTTAATGCCAAGCAATACCTTTTCAGAAGCAACATCATGATCAACTTTTTTCCTGAAACGAACCTGTTTCAGGTTAAGTATCATCTCCGTAACATCTTCGGTTACGCCTTTCACGGTTGCAAATTCGTGATCCACGCCTTCTATCTTCACGCCTGTAATAGCGTACCCTTCCAAACTATTCAGCAATACGCGGCGCAGTGCATTGCCAATTGTTAAGCCGTATCCCGGCTCTAAAGGACGAAATTCAAATTGACCTTCAAAATCGGTTGCTTTCTGTAGAACGATTTTATCAGGTTTTTGAAAGTTTAATATTGCCATTTTAAAACTTGGTTTTTATTTTTACCCAACCTCGAAATAAGGTTGAATTTTTTATTTTATTTTTTATGAGCCCAACTTCAGTGCTGCTATTTAACTTCCGTTGCGTCGCACTCTTGTGCTTTATCAAAGCTCTGAGCTGTTAGTCCGGAGCATTATTCTCGTTGTTCACTGCTCAAAGCTCGCAGCTTATTTGGAGTACAATTCCACTATCAACTGTTCCTTTATATTTTCGGGAACGCTTTCTCTTTCAGGATAGGTAATAAATGTACCTTTCTTTTCTGTATCATTCCAATCAAGCCAGTTAAACTTTGGGTTCTTGCCCCGGATTGCACTTGTGAGAGATGTATTAGCACCACTCTTTTCTTTTAATCCAATAATATCTCCGGGTTTTAACTGGTAAGAAGGAATATTTACTACCTCGCCATTTACGGTCACGTGTTTATGACTTACCAACTGGCGTGCCGCAGGACGTGAAGGAGCAATGCCCAAACGATATACTGTATTATCCAGGCGAGCTTCTAACAATTTAATAAGCGTTTCACCTGTAACACCTTTTGCACGGGAAGCTTCTTCGAACGTATTGCGAAACTGGCGTTCCAATACACCATACGTGTATTTTGCTTTTTGTTTTTCTTTCAACTGAAGAGCGTACTCGCCGAGACTTTTACGCTTACGGGCAGCGCCATGCTGACCCGGGGGATTACTGTTTTTTGTGAGCCATTTTCCATTACCAAGGATCGGTTCGCCAAATATGCGGCTTATCTTGGTTTTTGGACCATTGTAACGTGCCATAATTGTTTTGTTTGATTTTTTAATGACGGCATGCAATCAGTAAAAATCTAAAATGAATTGCATGCCCGTGTTTATGAAAAATTTTGCGATTGTGAAATCTCAAAATCAGCAATCAACTAAACTCTTCTCTTTTTCGGGGGACGACATCCATTATGCGGTAATGGTGTAACATCTTTTATCATTGTTACTTCAATGCCTGATTGCGCCAAAGCACGGATAGCACCTTCACGCCCTGCACCGGGACCCTTTACATAAACATCAACCCTTTTTAACCCTGCATCGAGAGCCACTTTAGCAGCATCCTGTGCCGCCATTTGAGCAGCATAAGGTGTATTTTTCTTTGAACCTTTAAAACCCATTTTACCGGCAGAAGACCAACTGATAACCTGCCCCTGCTTGTTTGTGATGGAAACGATAAGATTGTTGAATGTGGCATTGATGTGTGCATCGCCGTAAACATCAACTTTTACTACTCTTTTTTTTGCTGCGGCTTTTGCGCTCGGTACTTGCTGTTTTGCCATAATTAATTTTTGAGGTAGTCTTCCCGACGATCGGGATTTGTTTACAATGAAAATTCCCGCTTTGCGGGAACCGGTCAATTCTCCTTCTCTCGCTAACCGCAAAGAGTTATCCAAATTGTGCCGGATTGTTTATAAATTAAGTGGTGAGTACACTGATAAGTTTACTCACCACAATTAGTTTTTATTTCTTAGGTGCCTTCTTTTTACCGGCAACTGTTTTACGTTTACCCTTTCTTGTACGACTATTGGTACGTGTTCGCTGACCACGAACCGGTAAACCTTTACGATGGCGAAGACCACGATAACATGCAATATCCAGTAAACGTTTAATGCTTGTTTGCACTTCGCTGCGTAACTGACCTTCCACCTTAAACTCATTGGTGATAATGTTACGGATAGCAGCCTGTTCGGCATCATTCCAATCATTTACCTTTTTGTCGTAATCAATATTTGCTTTATCCAAAATATATTGTGCTGTTGAACGACCAATGCCAAAAATATAAGTTAGACCAATTTCGCCTCTTTTATTTTTTGGTAAGTCAATACCGGCAATACGAGCCATATTTTTTATTTACGATTTTACGATTTGTTATCTACGGTTTCCCGTAACCTGAAATTTGCAACTTTCTTACCCTTGTCTTTGCTTAAACCGTGGGTTCTTTTTGTTAATAATATACAGCTTACCTTTCCTGCGAACGATCTTGCAGTCGGCGCTACGCTTTTTAACTGACGCTCTAACTTTCATCTGATAATTTTTTATTATTATTTCTGCCAGATGTAACCTCGCATTAAAAACTCTTCTTTAAAGAGACTTTTAGATACTTGGTTTCATAATCTTTATTTTTTGTCCCAAAGCTTGTAGCTCAAGGCTCAAAGCTGTTTTTATTTATACCGGAATATAATTCTGCCTCTTGTTAAATCGTAGGGGCTCATTTCAACGCCTACCTTATCACCAGGCAAAATTCTTATGTAATTCATCCGCATTTTACCGGAAATGGTTGCCAGAATCTCATGTCCGTTTTGCAACTTAACCTTGAACATAGCGTTGCTTAAAGCTTCTACAATGGTTCCATCCTGTTTGATCAGCGGCTGTTTCGACATAATTTTTTGGGAGCGCAAAGATAGAAGAATGCAACGTAAATATGAAAATTTTAGCAAAATTTTTCAACATGTGTATGTCGCATCTTAAATATTGAAATACGTGGCTGTATGTTCATGTAGGTTCTAACTACTCATTTATCTTTTCTGAATGGCGCATATTAATAAATTAAAATTTATATTACTAAGTATGCAAATAGTAATATCCGCAAGCAAAAATCTGTATCTCTTTATCTTCGTCTTGCTAACTTTTTAATAAATGTATAATGTGGGAACCATACAAAAAAGGATTTAAATCTTATTTGCAACTCGAAAAATCTTTAAGTGAAAATTCAGTTGAAGCATATTTACGCGATATAGATAAGCTTACAGGATATCTGCAGGCAATATCTAATCTGAAAGCTCCCGGCGAACTCAATTTAAACGATCTCAGGAATTTTGTAAAATGGATAGGTGAATTAGGAATGACAGCCACATCACAGGCAAGAGTGATCTCCGGTATCCGAGGATTTTTTAAATATTGTTTGATAGAAAATATTGTAACTGTTGACCCTTCCGCACTACTCGAAGCGCCTAAACTTAAAAGAGCCTTGCCGGATGTGCTTAGTTTTAAAGAAATTGAAAATATTATTTCACAAATTGATTTGAGCAAGGGCGATGGTGGTAGAAATAAAGCAATATTGGAAACAATGTACAGTTGTGGTTTGCGAGTAAGCGAGGTGATAAATTTAAAGATCAGTTGTTTATACCTCGATGCAGGGTTTATTCGTGTGATTGGAAAAGGGAATAAAGAAAGATTGGTACCCATAGGAACCGATGCCACCAGGCATATTAAAATTTATAAAGACAATATCCGCGTATTACAGCCTGTACATAATGGTTTCAGCGATATTCTTTTTTTGAATAAGCATGGCAAATCATTGAGCCGTGTGATGATATTTTATATTATTAAAAACCTTGCAAAAAAGGCTGGTGTAACAAAAAATATTTCACCTCACACATTCCGGCACTCTTTTGCAACGCATCTTGTAGAAGGTGGTGCAGACTTGCGTGCGGTGCAGGAAATGCTGGGTCATGAAAGCATTACCACAACTGAAATCTATACACATCTTGACAGGGATTACCTGCGCACAACCTTACAGGAGTTTCACCCGGCATTTAAGAAATAATAGCTTTGCAAACTTTTAGTGTGACTTATCTGGTCTATAATCCGAATTATTTTGTGGAGTTCATATTCTGCGGATGAAATGATCTTTTCGGGGATATTTGTTTTTTCAATGAACTCAAAGTACAAGTGTGCGACGCAACAGGGATGCCATGAAATTCTTTCGCTGGTATCAAAATAAAAAAGGCACCACTTATAAGGAGGGAAAATAGTTACTACAAACCCAATCTTTCAATTGCCAATTGTGCAGCGATCTGGCTTGCATCTTTTTTATTATAGCCGCGCCCTTCTGACAAAACTTCGCCATCCAAAACAGCCGCGATGGTAAAAACCCTTCTGCCGTTTTCGAGTTTTTCATGAATGGTTTCAAAACCCAGGTTTTTTCCGTTCTTGCTTGCCCACCCAATAAGCTTGTTTTTAAGATTGATATCAATCTGCTCAAGATCCTCGACAAACAAATGCGGTATTACAATTCGTTTAAGTACCCATGCCTGCGTTTTTTTATAGCCTTTATCAAGATAAACCGCGCCGACAACAGCCTCCAGCGTATTGCCAAAGATCTGGCTCGATTTAAGGGCGTTGTCGAACTTATTATACATGGTTATCTTTTTCAGACCCATTTTGAGTGCCACTTCATTTAATTGCTGGCGGTTAACCATTTTGCTTCGCATTTCTGTAAGAAATCCTTCGCCTTTATACGGGTAGCGTTTAAAAAGATAATCTGCGATGATTGCACTCAATACAGCATCACCAAGATATTCAAGGCGCTCATTATTTTCGTCGGCACCTTCTTTAACTGAACGATGACTTAACGCTGTTTGATATAGTGAAAAATTGCCGGGCTTTATGCCCAATACATTCTGTAATTGAGTAGAAAATGATTGTTTAACTGAAGATTGAAAAAATTTCCTGAATAAATTCACAGAAGTTAAGCTACGTATTTTTTTACAATTACACAGGCATTATGTCCGCCGAATCCGAAAGTATTGCTAAGGGCGGCCTGCACAGTTCTTTGTTGCGCTTTATTAAATGTATAATTTAATTTAGGGATTTCGGGATCGTCGGTGAAATGGTTAATTGTTGGAGGTACAATATCGTGAACAACAGACTGAATACATGCAATTGCTTCCACCACTCCGGCCGCACCAAGACAGTGGCCGGTCATGGATTTGGTAGAACTAATATTCAATTTATGCGCATGCTCGCCGAAGACACCAAGAATAGCTTTTACTTCTGCTCCATCTCCCAACGGAGTTGAGGTCCCGTGTGTATTGATGTAATCTATATCGTCGGGTTTCATACCTGCATCATCCAAAGCCTGTTTCATTACATTCAGGGCGCCTAAACCTTCGGGATGCGGAGCCGTTATGTGATAGGCATCTGCAGTTGCACCTGCGCCTGCTATTTCACAATAAATGTTTGCACCCCGGGCAAGTGCATGGTCTAATTTTTCCAATACGATAACACCTCCTGCCTCACCCATAACAAAACCATCCCTGTCTTTATCATAGGGGCGGCTTGCAGTTTTAGGATCATCATTTCTTTCGCTTAAGGCTTTCATGGAAACAAAACCGCCCATGCCCGCTTCGATCACTGCGGCTTCACTGCCACCTGCCAATATTATATCAGCTTTATTGAGACGCAGCAAATTAAACGCTTCCATTATTGCATTGCTGCTGGTAGCACAAGCACTTACTACGGCGAAGTTCGGTCCTCGTAAATTATGGCGTATTGAAATTTGTCCGGAGGCGATATCAAGAATCATTTTTGGAATAAAGAAAGGGCTATACCTTGGAGTACCATCACCCCGTGCAAATTCCATTACTTCCCCCTGGAATGTTTGCACACCTCCAATACCGCTTCCGAAAACAACACCAACCCGGTCAGGGTTTATATTGTCCTTGTTTAAACCTGCATCAGCCATTGCCATATCGCTGGCAACAAGAGCGAATTGCGTAAAACGATCAATTTTACGTGCTTCTTTTCGGTCGAGATACTTTACGGGATCAAACCCTTTTACCTCACAGGCAAACCTGGTTTTAAATTTAGAAGCATCATACAAAGTAATGTAATCAGCGCCTGAAACACCATTGACAAGATTATTCCAGAATTCTTGTAAATTATTACCAATAGGTGAAATTATTCCAATACCTGTTACAACTACTCTGCTTAACTCCATAGGGAAATGCCTTGTTGTGAAGTAATAAAATCCGCCAACAGCAGCAGTATGCTTCTGTTTGGCGGATCTGTGATAAATATCTTAAACGGAGCTTGCCGTTATTTGGCATGCTCTTCCAGGTAAGTAACAGCTTGTCCAACTGTAGTTATGGTTTCAGCTTGTTCGTCGGGAATAGAAATATTAAATTCTTTTTCGAATTCCATGATTAGCTCTACTGTATCGAGAGAATCAGCTCCTAAATCATTGGTGAAAGAAGCTTCGTTTGTAACCTCAGCTTCATCTACGCCTAGTTTGTCAACAATGATCTTTTTAACTCTTGTTGCGATGTCTGACATTGTTTTAAGTTTTGTTACGGGTGCAAAAATATAATTTTTGGTCAATTAGCAATAAGTTACTTGTTTTTTGTTGAGAAGGTCAATTTCATCCAAAAATATAATCTGTAATAATTACACTAAAACTTTTCTTTTTTTAAAAATGATACTAAATTGAAGCCTCATATCCCTTCACGTTATGGCAGTAAAAATTATAGATCACGGTTCAAAGGAGTATAGACAATTGGTTGATCTGCGCTACCACATGCTAAGAAAACCCTTAGGACTCACTTTTTCAGAAGAAGAAATACGGGAGGAGGAAAACAATATTCATATAGGCTGCTTCGACGATGACAAACTAGAGGGTTGTTGCATGCTTGTTCCAAAAGATAATGTTATAATACAGTTACGCCAAATGGCTGTTGTATCTGGTTTACAGGGTAAGGGAATAGGCAGAGTACTAATGCAGTTTGCAGAAAATATTGCAAGGGATCGGGGTTTTAAAAAAATGATCATGCATGCCCGAAAAACAGCGATGGGTTTTTATGAAAAGCTTGGATATAGAAAAACAGGGAATGAATTTGTAGAAGTTACCATTCCGCATTACATAATGGAAAAAGACCTGTAGTCATTGTATAAGGTTACCTTAACACTGCGGTGCACATTACACCTCCTTTAGCTCGTTTTATTGTTCACCTCTCACTTTCAAAATTGCTGCAATATTATTTGGTATTCTTTGATGGTATTTTCTCTTTTAAAAGCATCCTTAAATTATGCCTGAATTCGTCTGTCATATTATCTTTTGGCAAAAGGAAAAATGCTTTTGCGGAAAAATAAAAATGAAAAAAATTTGGTGTTTCGAAAAATTTTGTAAACTGCCGCCATTCCCATTCCACGTAGCCTCTTTCATTGTGAAGCGTAATTATATTATTTCCAAAATCAACAACAAAGCTGTCTTTAAATGTAGCCGATCTTTTATAAATACCGTACGGAAGGATAAACCAGAATGAAACAAGAAACACAAGCCATATAACCGATCCTAATAAAAAAGGTTCAGGATGAATTTTTCCAATAATATACAACACCGCAGAAGCAATATCGAAAACAATAACGAGTATGAGAAAGATTCTTATTTCGGGCTGAAATATAAAATGATAACGAAGCGCCTGTAAAACTTTTTTTTTGTCGTAAGTAAATTTTAACTGCATGTATCTTTTCCCTTGCGGCAAAAGTAAGGATATTCTCCAAGCGATTTTAGTGAACCATCGATTTCAGTGACTAATGATTTTTTATGGTCCCGGCTGCAGTATTTTATAGCATCTTCGTTGCGTCGCACTCTTTAACTGTCGAATCTCGTTGCAGGAACGAAATGCAGGTATTTTACTGACGAATCTGAAAATCGTGAAAAAGTTTATGATGATGGTTCAGATGCCGGGAAAGAATTTTATTCTTTTGGAAATAATGCTGTTTCATTTTTATTTGCATCCATTAAAACATAACGGGTGATATTATTTATTTCCATTTCATCAAGTGCGTTAACAATGTTCTCATAAGTGGCGTCGTCGGTGGGTTTAATAAGCACGACCGTTTCAGATGCCTTCCGAAATTTGTTTCTCACAAAAGATCTTTTATCCATTAAAACAGAACGAAGTCCGGCGGGCGAATAATTTGTTTCATGAATCGCATTGATGCTATCTCCATTGTAATAAAAAACTTTATTGTGACTCGAAAGCAATATGCTGATGGTTTTACTTGCAATCGTTATAGAGGAATCAAAAGGATCATCCGCATCATGGGGCAGTATAAGATTCATTGCGGTAGGTTTACTGATTGCAGTAGTGAACACAAAAAAAGTGATGAGCAAAAATCCAAGGTCAACCATTGGTGTAAGATCAACTCTTGTAGAAAGCTTTTTGCCACGGCGAACACCTTGCTTTTTATGCCGTTCATGTTGTTGTATTTCTGCCATAAAAGGAGTTTGGAATGAGATGCAACAAAGCAATGAATCCACACAGCGATTAAAACAAATCTTTCACTCGCAGGTAAAACGAAAATCTTTTGTTTCGTTGACGATGCTCTGAGCGTACAAAATATGCCTCGTTTATATTGAATGGAGTTTCAGCAGTTAAGAGTGCAATACCGATATTCATCGGCACAGGCTCTTTGGTGCATAAACAACAGAATTCCGCATAGCTGCCCAGCGGGGCAGGCGTACAAGCGAGCGTGGCAACAACAGCTAAATATGTAGTGCAAAAGCCGGCAACAAAAAATCATCATTACATGAAAAATAAAACCCGCCGGCATTTGCAAACGGGTTTTATAATGTATATATCACTCTTTTAATTTCCGTATTCGCTTAAGAATTTTATTCTCATGATTTTTAGTTGCTCCCAATCGTAACCGCTGTCTGCGAGTTCTTCCTGTGCAACCTGCAGGGACGAGGTTTCACTATTTTTAAAATAGTCTATTATTTCATCCTGCTCCTCCTCGTCGAGCATATCATCTATAGCGTAGCTGAGATTAAGCCTGGTGCCGCTTGCAACAATGGTTTCCATCTCTTCGAGCAATGCATCGAGACGAAGATCCTTGTTTCGCGCAATGGTTTCCAGTGGTATTTTTTTATCTACATTCTGAATAATGTAAATTTTGTTGTTGCTTTTGTTGGCAACGCTTTTCATTACAAAGTCATCCGGCTTTTCAATATCATTCTCCTCTACATATTCCGCAATCAATTCAATAAAAGGTTTGCCATAGCGCATTGCCTTTCCTTTGCTTACACCCTGGCACTTCTCAAGTTCCTGTAAAGTGGTGGGGTACAGAGTAGCCATATCCTGCAGCGAAGATTCAAGAAAAACAACAAAGGGAGGTAGCCCTTTTTTCTTGGCTTCCTTCTGGCGCAGGTCTTTCAGCATACCGAATAATTTTTCATCTGCTGCCGCACCCGAGGAGGCAGTGCCTTCACCCTCTTCATCATCTTCATTTGCATCTTCAAACAAATTATTAAGCACAATTTTAAATGAAGCGGGTTTCTTTAAAAACTTAAGACCTTTTTCTGTAAACTTCAATAAACCATAATCTTCAATGTCTTTACGGATAAGGTTTTCGAGCAGCATTTGACGGATAAGACTATTCCAAAAATGTTCATCTTTTTCTTTTCCCATTCCGAACACATCCAATCCTTCGTGACGATACATTTTAACCTGCGGGGTAAGTTTACCCAAGAGAATGTTTACTACGTACTCGGCAACGAAATGTTCATCCAAAGCTTTTACTACTTTCAAAATTTTTGCGGCTTCATCTTTTGCTTCAACTTTCTCTTTTGGATGCAAACAATTATCGCAGTTGCCGCAATTATCGGTTTCCCAATGTTCGCCGAAGTAATGCAGCAGCACCTTACGCCGGCAAACGGAGCTTTCGGCATAAGCCACAGTTTCATTTATTAACTGGGCGCCTATCTCTCTTTCGCTAAGAGGTTTGTCGCGCATCAGATGCTCAAGTTTTGAAACATCTTTATGTGAATAATATAATAAACATTTTCCTTCAAGCCCGTCGCGTCCTGCCCGACCGGTTTCCTGGTAATAATTCTCTATTGATTTTGGTATGTTGTAATGAATTACAAATCTGATGTCCGGTTTATCTATCCCCATACCGAATGCGATCGTTGCCACTATCACCTGTATGTCTTCATTCAGAAACATATCCTGCCTTTCAGATCTTAACTTTGAATCAAGACCAGCATGGTATGCCACAGCTTTAATATTATTGGCAACAAGAACTTCTGCAAGCTCCTCTGTTGTTTTACGGTTAAGCGTATAAATGATGCCGCTCTTCCCCATATTCTGGGAAATAAAACGTACAATGCTTTTTACGGTTTGATCTTTCTTTATTTTAGGTTGAATCTCGTAATAAAGATTTGCCCTGTTAAAAGATGAAATAAAAATGTTAGGATTACGAAGCCCGAGATTTTTTACAATATCACTTTGCACTTTGGGAGTGGCAGTAGCGGTGAGAGCCACCACAGGAATATTGGGATTAATGATGTCCATCATTTCACGAAGCCTTCTGTACTCGGGTCTGAAATCATGACCCCATTCAGAAATACAATGTGCTTCATCCACTGCAAAGAATGATATTTTAAGGTCCCCAAAAAAATCAAGGTTTTCCTGTTTGGTAAGCGTTTCTGGTGCAACGTATAATAATTTTGTTTTACCCGCCAACAGGTCATCTTTTACTTCTTTTATCTGTGCTTTATTAAGAGACGAGTTTAGAAAATGAGCTACGTTATCTTTTTCACTATAACTGCGAACGAGGTCAACCTGGTTTTTCATAAGTGCAATAAGAGGACTTACAATAATTGCACATCCATCTAATATCATAGCCGGTAGCTGGTAGCACAAACTTTTACCCCCGCCTGTTGGCATTATAACAAATGTGTCGTGACCATTTAACAGGCTATTGATCGCTTCTTCCTGCCTGCCTTTAAATTGTTCGAATCCAAAATGATTTTGTAATCCGTCATGTATATCATGATCGTGATCGATAATAGTGGTTTCAGTTTTTCTTGCTCCTGTTCTTTTAACAGCGATTGGTTTAATAATTTTTCTTGTTGATTTTTTAGAAATAGTTCCCATTGTTCACAAATTTCCTTCCCTATAAAGGGATTTTTAAATAATTCATATAAGATACTGTATTTATTCCGGGCAACTGAATTAAAATTTAACCAGGGATTCCCGGATGCCGGGTTAAGATATTTCAAATTTTTTAGCAGCTTTGAGCGAAGTTAATCCTCAAATCATTTAATAAAAAATGCATTGTTGTTAAAGTTTACCTTTGCGCCGATGAATAACCAGGTAAAGAATTCAGCACTTCGTACGATTGAACTTGAAGCAGAATCCGTTGCAGGTTTAAAAAAATTTGTTGACGAGGATTTTGAAAACACAGTACAAACCATACACAAATCAAAAGGAAGAGTTGTAATTACGGGTATTGGAAAAAGTGCAATAGTTGGACAAAAAATTGTATCAACACTTAACTCTACAGGCACTCCCGCCCTGTTTATGCATGCGGCGGATGCCATACACGGTGATCTGGGGATGATTCAAAAAGATGATGTGGTAATAATCATTAGCAAAAGCGGTGAAAGCCCCGAAATAAAAGTGCTGGTGCCCCTGGTAAAAAATTTCGGGAACATATTAATAGGAATGGGTGGCAACAAGAATTCAATACTTGCCATTCAATCAAATTATTTTTTAAATACCACTGTTGATAAAGAAGCATGTCCTAATAATCTCGCCCCTACTACAAGTACAACTGCACAAATGGTAATGGGCGATGCTCTTGCAGTTTGCCTTATGGAACTAAATGAATTTACAGGCAGGGATTTTGCACGTTATCACCCGGGTGGCAACCTGGGGAAAAGACTTTATTTAAAAGTTGATGATGTTTACAAGTACAATGAAAGACCCGCAGTGACGGGAGATACAAGCCTTAAAGATGTGATAGTGGAAATAAGTAAAGGCAGGCTTGGCGCAACGGCAGTAGTGGATAAAACACGAAAAGTTACAGGCATCATAACAGATGGTGATGTTAGGCGTATGCTCGAAAAAACAAGTGACGTAAGCAAAATAAAAGCAGCAGATATTACTACATTTAATCCAAAAACCATTCAACCGGAATTACTTGCCGTTGAAGCATTTGAGACATTGAAAAAATTTGATATAAACCAGTTGATAATTGCAGATCCGGATGGTATTTATCTTGGAATCTTACATTTGCCTGGTGAATGAAAATCTTTTTTATGTCGCTAATATTTACACCACTTTTTTCAATACAGGTCTTCATGGCTTGCGGCACATACGTAAGAGCATACTCGTATACTTTTCTGCCCTTCATCTTAATATACCGCACATTAGGATCGGCGCCCGGCAAATATGATTTGCCCATATTAATATAGTAGGTCTCCTCATGGCAATGCGATTGAACCGCGGTGCTTAATATACCGCTGCTGTTTTCATCGCCATGCCATGCTTCCAATACTGCGGCGCCGGCACCATCGCTGAAGATCATGCTGTCGCGGTCATATTTATCTATTACACGGCTTAACGTTTCTGATCCAATTACAAGAATTCTTTTTGCAAGCCCGGCTTTAAAAAAAGCATCAGCATTTATAACGCCCTGCAGCCATCCGGGGCATCCAAATAAAATATCATAACCAACACAATCAGGATTACGAATGCCAAGATGATTTTTTACACGCGATGCCAGTGATGGTACAGCATCGGTTTGAATTGTGTTTTTTATAACATTACCAAAATTGTGTGCAACTATAATCTGGTCCAGTGTTTCAGGATTGATACCTGCATCTTCAATTGCAAGTTTTGCAGCAATACCCCCAATATCTGAAGCAGTCATACCCGGAGGAACATAACGGCGTTCTTCTATCCCTGTAATTAGTTTAAATTTTTTTACTATTTCACCCACAGGCGCTTTAATAAGTTCATGATCTTCTCCATAAAAATCATGAACTGAAAATTCCTGGTTGGTTTTGGTTTCAACCGGGATATAAGCTCCCGTACCGGTTATTACAGTTCGCAATTGCGTCATAATAAAAAAGAGATTAAGATTGGATAGTTATGCCTGAAGTAAAAATAAAGAAATACTCATTTGAAAAAATGAATGACACAAGATTATTCCAAAAGAGGGCTGTTAAAGGTATTTGTCCCCTTTATTCCGTTTTACTTCGGCAACATATTCTTTTATCTGCTGTTCTTTATCTTTTTTACAGATAAGCAATACATCTTGAGTATCGATAACAATAAAGTCATCCAAACCCTGCAGCACGATTAGCTTTTCGTGCGGTGCAGACACCATGGATTTTGTTGCATCAATGATCATTACATTGTCTCCTGCAACTGCATTGCCCAGGTAATCTTTTTCAAGATTCTCGTAAGCACTGTTCCAGGTTCCAAGATCACTCCATCCAAAAGAGGAAGGAATAACATAAACATTATTTGCTTTTTCCATTATGGCATAATCAATGGAAATATTTGTGCAAAAGGGATAGATGCGTTCGAGAGCATCCTGTTCTTCAGGTGTATTAAAGTATTCCTGTCCTGCAGCAAACACTTCATACATTTCGGGTTGGTATTGCTCAAATGCTTTAATAATGCTCTTTACCTGCCAGATAAAAATACCTGCATTCCATAAAAAATCGCCGCTGGTAATAAACGTGCGGGCAAGTTCTATATTGGGTTTTTCAGTAAAGGTTTTCACTTTATAAATATTATCCGCAACCGCAAGTGTGTCATGTTGTATGTATCCGTACCCGGTATTAGGGTAAGTAGGTTTTATACCGAGCGTAACGAAGGCTTTCATATGGGCAGCAAATTCCAAACCTTTAAAAGTTACTCTTTCAAACTCTGCGTTATCTAAAACAAGATGATCGCTTGGGGCAACGATCAATGAAGCGTCGGGGTTTTTTTGGATAAGTTTGAAAGCCATATAGGCGATGCACGGTGCTGTGTTTTTCCTCGCAGGTTCTGCAAGAATATTTTGCGGATCCAGTTCGGGTAATTGTTCTTTAACTATCTGGACATATTCTTCTACAGTAACAACATAAATGTTTTCTTTTGGAAGAAAAGATGCATAGCGGTCAAACGTAGATTGTATCAGTGTTTTACCGGCATTGAGAATATCAAGAAATTGCTTTGGATACGACGCCCTGCTTTGCGGCCAAAACCTGCTTCCAATACCACCCGCAAGAATTGCCACATAATTGTTGTTGTTCATTCCTTAATTCTTTAAATAATTCCTTCTCTTATCAGATCATGCAAATGTAAGATTCCAAGATAAATACCATCCGGATCTGCAATTATCAACTGGTTTATATCAAATTTTTTCAATGTCTCAAATGCTTCAACGGCAAGTAAT
>JGI24806J26614_1000129_pt1 | contig 16795 bp, 19 predicted proteins | sample Kansoi200umMDA_FD_26614 | JGI IMG/M metagenome (IMG submission 26614)
GAAGAAGAATGGGAAATGGCGTGACTGTGATTATTTCAAATTTATTCCGGTAAAAAAACAATTTCTCCCCGACACTAAGTACCACCTGCAATTTAAGATCGGCATCTTGAGGTCCATGATGATCACATCCGGGGAAACCGTTTCAAGACCCTTCATCAGGTCCTCGCCATTATCCGCTTCGAATAAAACCTGCATATTCTCATCTGCAGACAGGCCCACTTTCAGGCCATCCCTGTAGATCTTATAATCATCCGCTATGGCTATCTTGATCATATTGTTTCCCGGGCATTGGTTTTAACCGGCACATGAATATTGATGCGGTATCCTTCATCACCGGTGGTGAAATGGATCGTTCCCTTCAGCAATATAATGCGGTTCTGTATATTTTTAAGCCCCAATCCTTCTTTTTGATAACGGAGCTCTTCAAATTGTTGTTGGGAAAGGCCTTCTCCATTATGAAAAACAACGAGGTCCAATACATTATTATGGAGTACGGAACTGATCAGGAACTCGCTGGCATTGGCATATTTCAGGATATTGTTGATCAGTTCCTGTACAATCCTGTACATGCTGATATCATCATCGGCGTTCAGCGTCTGATAATTATCATCGAGCGCGGTACTGGCATGGATGATGGTGCCCTGGGTCACTTTCTTGATAAAATGACGGATCGCTTCGTTGAGACCAAACTCTTTTAGAATATTGGAGTGCAGGTTGTGCGAGATACCCCTCACTTGCTGTATAACGTCATTTAGTAATTCCCGGCCTTTTTCATGTAGTTGCTGATCCCGTTCATCCAGTTGATCCGCTTTGATCCCAAGGAGATGTAGTTTCGCAGAGGAGAGTATCGCGCCCACTTCGTCGTGCAGGATCTCAGCGATCCGGTGCCGTTCCAGTTCTTCGCTTCTCACAGCCGCTTCGATCAACTGGTTTTGCTGGTGCTCGCGGAGTTTTTCCATGGCCGTACGGTGTTGGCTCTTTTTGCGCTGGTTGATGAGAACAGCCAGCAATACACTGACCATTAATAACAACATCACCGAGATGCCCACAATGATAATAAACTGAATACTACCTTCTCCCTGATTCATATAGGCCTTTTGTTATAAGAATACATAAAACTATAAAACTGATATTATGAATATTCCAAATATGCTGCGCAAATACAGTATAATTTTTTACGAGGTAGGTAAATAACAAGAATATAAAAAAATTAACTGCCTCGTAGATACTCAGGCCAGTGATGATCCAGAATGCTGGCTGGTTTGAAATTTTTTCAGTTCGTTCCTGAGCGATAGCATTAAGGTAATAATAAATACAAAAAAATAATAAAACGATGGCCTCCAGGGTGAAAAGCCGGCTGCTGAAAAGATCAATCGGGGATTCAAAGAAAGTGAAATTAATGAGAGTAAGCAGCAGAAAAGCCCCCAATAATATTTTTTGGAAGTTTAGTTTGTCATTGCTTAAACGCATAAAGAAAAGAGTAAAAAAAATCACCCTTATAACAGAATGTATATTGTATTCAATTGTATTATTCTGTAATAAGAAGGGTAGCGTTTTTGTATTCGTAAAATCGGGTAAATAAGATATGATTACAATGATTACATTCAGAAAAAGCGCAAACCACAGGTAAGTAATAATAGGCCTGACCTTGTCTTTTTTTATCTTTTTGAAAGCAAGGAAAGAGAGAGGTATGAGCAAAGCCCATACCTCCGATGTATCTAATGCTGATTGAATGGTCTTGTTCATCTTTTACTCTTCTGAAGGTCTTCCGGGAGGTGTCGGGTTAGAATAGCCCGCATCTTCTTCTGTCAGTATTTTCTTTTTGTTCGCATCATAGGTCACCTTTACTGCAACGATCTTAAATTGCAGGTGGTACTTAGTGTCGGGGAGAAATTGTTTTTTTACCGGAATAAATTTGAAATAATCACAGTCACGCCATTTCCCATTCTTCTTCAGGATCTTTTGCAATGCCAGGTCATTATTTCCAATGACTATACCCGTAAATTCTTCTGATTCATCAGTACTAATCGTAATTTCTGAATCAGGAATTGGGGACTCGCCCTCTGCATAATGGCCATGGGTTTTGGTGAAATAAGCTGCCAATTTCATTTCGGCAGGTTTTGTAATGTCTGCAAAACTGACCTTCAAAAGCAACTTGGGTTTATCTGTCCAAATCCCTTTAGGCAAATCCTTAAGGTAGGCATATTGGATTATATAAACTGGGAATTTGATACCAGCAAACGAAGATTGCGTCGTGTCCGTTTTTGTTTTCATCGTGGTAGTATCTGTTGTGCCAGTTCCAGTCCCTGTGCCCCCTTGTTTTTTGTTGCCACACGAAATGGTGATTGTCATGCTGAAAAAAACAATCAATAGGAAGAACAGTTGTTGCGGCAGTAAAAAAAATGGTTTCTTTTCCATGATTTTGATTTATAGTGTTAGAGATGGTGATGTTATTAAATACTTTAAGAAGGTCTTCCTGGAGGCGTTGGATTTGCATAAGCAGCCGTTTGTCCCGAATCATCCGTAACGAGATAAGCCGCATGTGGGTTCTTTTCATATAAACAAGGTTTGAAGATCAGGTTCTTTGTCTTGGTTCTTCGGAGTTGTGTTATATCATCATGACTCAATTCGAGATTGCCAAAGGTGAGTGGTAACGGTAAACTAATTTTTTCACTTCCATTATCATCCATGGTTATCGGTTCGCCGAATTTCCCCCGGCGCTTGTTTTTATACAAAGGATAAATGACGAGCTTGATTTGTTTATCTCCTTTCGCAGATAATTCCATTTCAAACTGTAATACAATTTTCCTGAGTTTCTTAATTTTCTTTAGTGAATCAAGATTTAAAGACTGGACAGGTAAGGAAATCGTTCCGGATTTGTCGGATGAGGAATTCATATTCGAGTTTTTAAAATTGAATAAAGTTGAAAAGTAGTTCTCAAAGGCAGGAGTAAGAAATTCTTTATCTAAAATAGACTGCTCCACTCAACTTTCAAAGAGTTGAAAAGCAGATTGCGTAGTTAATACCTCATTATGCGTAGTTCTACGTATTTTTGCAGCAGCTTGATTAATAAAGATTTAGGGAGGGGTTTTGGATTCTGGGACTATAATGGTCCCGGATTTAGTTCCTAGGCTTAATGAGTTGCCTTGGCCGGTTTTGATATAAACCAATGGCGAGAAATATACAAAATATGACAAAGCTAACCTCGTACACTTTCATCATCAATAATGCAAAAGAGAGATCCTGATTATATGTTTTATTGAATAAGGGGTAAATGAATAAGAAAATAAAAAAGGTTATCGCTTCGTATAAGCAAAGGCCGACACAAACAATAAAGGACGGTTCTTTGAGCCAGTTAGTCGGGCTTTCTTCCAGCATGGTGCGAAAGAAATAGAACAGGCACATAAAAAGCAGGATAACACTTCCGGTAGCAAAATGACGGGTGCTTAATATGAAAGGGGATTCAAACAGGGAAAAATCAACCAGCACAAATGCGAAGTAAGCAGCCAATAGTGCTTTCAGTACAATCGTGTACTTGTATTCTCTATCTGTAATAATATAACAACTGAAAAAAATGACCATAATAAATGAATGCAGGTTGTAAAAGATATTATTTCCCTGTTCCAACAAAAAAGGCATCAGGTAATAATAGTGCATCATAAAAATGGCCAGGAAATTGAAAATAAATGCGGGAATGACATAGGCTAACAGCCACTTCACGTTATGCCCCCTGGGTTTATAAATCAGGGTAACAAGCAGAGGTATAAGCAGGGCCCATACCTCTGACCAGTCACGCAGAAACTGTATTATTTCCTTCATTTATTATAATGAGTCAGGTGAAATCGCCTGACAGGGGGTCCCGAAACAACTCGTAGGCGGTGGACATGGCGCTATACAATTCGGACAGGGCGGGCAGGGAGGTAAAACTCCACCTTCCACTTTTAAAGTAATCCCTCCCGTTTTAATATGATAACTTTCATAAGCCATGAATTGGTATTTAGTGCTGGGGTCTGTATATTCAACCGGTACCAACTTAAGATACTCCAGGCTATCCATAACACCACCGTCACTTTTCAAAATATTCAGTTCAGACAACTTGCGCGGAATTGTTCCTAACAAAAGAAAATCCGGCAGCTTAATATTGCAGGCATCCTGGTCCACCGGTGTTAATTCTGTAAGGGATTCGGGAATGGGAGTACCATCAGCTCTTACACCCATTACATATACACGGAAAATAGCTCCTGGCCCTGCATAAGCCGTGGTAAACTGAACGGAGGTCATATGATTGGGGTTGGTAGGATCGGTGTATTTTTTCGTTACCCATTTCTGAATTTGCGCTTTTGTTAGTTTAACACAGGTAGGGACTTTTGATTGTTTCCCGGGATTGCAGGATAAAAGAGCCAGCCAGGAAATGGCAATAAGTAATTGTAATAGCGGTATGAATGAAATTTGATACCGACTTAAAAGGTTTCGTTGCATAATAGCGGTTTTTAGGTGGTTAAAGAAGCCCATTCGTAGCTTTCAGCGGTAAGGAATAAATATCAGCGCATTCACCAGGCAGGAATAATTCTTTCCCTAAATTAGTTTTGTCTCCCGAACTTTCAAAGCCTTTTAACAGGAATGCGTAGTAAGTACCATATAATAGGTATATGTACGGAGCGTTCCGTTTTTCCTAACCTGTTTAAGGTATTCAAAATCCCTTTATAACGTAGTTACTTCCGCCCCGGCGTAGATGTACGGGTAAGGCCCGCTAACGCATTCCCACGCAATTGTTAATAGTATTAACAGCCTTTACACGGCATTAATTTTTTGAGCATTTCCCACCTTGTTCTGCGGTCACTTCTGAATGAAAATTTGGGTCATAAAACATTTGTTATGACAAAATATTTCATCTGCAGCATCCTGTTCCTGGCTCTGTTTACAGGGATGTCAACAACCAGTTCAGCAGGACAAAAAACCATCACTTCAGCTTCAGTAAGTGATCAAAACAACGGTACTGAAAAGGAACCCTTGAAGAACAGTGCGGAAATACCGGCAAAAGAAGTTCCTATGAACGCCGGCCCTCACGCACCAGTTGAAAAAGGACATGGACATACGCCTGCTATCGACGAAACACCGCATATTCACCATTATCACAAAAACAGGGTGAAGAAGCTTAAACGTCATCACAGTAAAGCATGGTTCTTAAGCCAATTGCTGGTGGTTGCCTGTAACCTGGTACTCTTGCTGATGGCTTATATGCATGCGGCGCATTAAAAAAAATAGCTAGTGGCAATAGGTAAGTGGCTAGTCGGGACTAAAAGCGTTCAATCCGGAAGTTTGGAAACTGTTGTATAGGAAGTTCTTTGACATCAATATGACTAACACGGGCTTTAGGAGGACCCTGCCTGCACCAGGCAGAGAGTTTATCGAGTTGTTCGGTTGAGCCTGTAGCCAGGATATAAACCGTATCATCGGGCATGTTCTTTATATAACCTGTTATACCGAGTTCAATTGCTTTTTCACGTGTGCTTTGCCGGTAGAAAACACCCTGGACCTTTCCGAAAACAGTTATGGAAATGGTCTGAAGCATGAACTAAAATTGAAGCAGGCCAATTATTTTTTCCAACCATTGCTGGTCGGTACTGTCAAACTGGTTATACTCACTGCTATCAACATCGAGGACTGCTACTACTTTATTTTGGCGGATGACAGGTACTACGATCTCTGATCTTGATAAACTACTGCAGGCGATATGACCAGGGAATTTTTCCACGTCGGGTACGATCAGTGTTTTGGCTGTTTCCCAGCTTGTACCACAGACACCTCTTCCTTTGCTGATGCGGGTGCAAGCAACCGGTCCCTGGAATGGACCCAATACCAACTCATTTTCTTTAACCAGGTAAAAGCCAACCCATAACCAGCCAAATTGTTCCTTCAGTGCGGCGACGGTATTGGCCAGGTTGGCGACCAGGTCGGGTTCACCGTTCAACAGGGCTTCGATCTGTGGCAACAGAGATTCGTATTGTTGGACTTTAGGACCGGAAATGATTTGCAAGTCATCTGACATCGGGCAAAATTACGAGGGAAAAAAAACAAAATAACCTGTGTTTGTGCTATAACTCAAAGCTCATAGCTTCAGTCGTCTCTTCACTGTCCACGATTTTTTTAACTCTCGATATTATTTTAGCAGGGGTTTCTTTGTAAATCATTCAGTTACACAATAACACTTATATGGTTACATAGTTAGTAATTCTTCTATTTCAAACCGCGTACAAGTCGGTCATTTTAGGGGAAAGTCGGGTACTATTATCGTCCTTAGGGCTTATAATATCTATTTTTAGAGTAGTTACTTCTCGTATAAATTCGAATCCCTATGAAACCGGCATTGCATTGCATTGCTTTTTGTTTGCTGCTGGCATCCAGTTCAGGCTTTTCCCAGGGGAATAGCTGTTCCACCCCGTATTCATTAACTCTTGATGGAGTATCCCGGAATTTTTCTATCACTTCGTTGACAGGCCTGGCTTTACATTGTACTAATTCAATTTATAGTGGAACGGGCCATATAACTATTTTCTCCTTTACAACAAATGCAACCGCTTCCTGCGTATTAATTGATCTTTCTACATCTGGTTTTCAACCGGCTGAAGCATTACTCTATAACAAGTGCAGCGGTGGAGGCGCCTTGCAGAATCTTGAAACCGCGTCGAGCATATGTTTTGATGATGGTACTGGTTTATGGGCGCCGAGTGAAACACTCGTTTTGATGCCCAATCATCTGTATTTTCTAAGAGTTTGGACTCCTGGTACCGGTACATTGACACTTTCAGCCAAGAATTATGATCCACCTAATAACACCTGTGCCGGAGCTACCGTGATCGGGACAACTCCTGTTGCTGATAATAATGCCTGTCATAAACCAAGTACGGAAGTAACTCCTATCCAGCTATGCGCTTTTTCATTGGAGAATACTGCGTTTTACCGCTATACCATAGATGTTTCAGGTGTAAGCGTGCTGATGATAAGTCAGATCAATTGCGATAACGGCGCTGCAGGTGCAACGGCCGGATTCCAGATAGGTTTTTTTACAGGTTCCTGTGGCAGTCTTGTCCCGCTTAGTTGTTATGCGGCTGTGGGGGGAAACGTCAGTGCACCCACAGACAGTTTGCCGGCGGGTACGCAGGTTACCGTAGCCATTGATGGTATGAGCGGATCCAATTGCTCCTACTTGATTAATGCATTTAATGCCGTTTTTTTGCCGGTCTCTATAAAATATTTTACAGCATGGGTGGCGCCAACATTCAATACATTGCGTTGGGTAACGACAAATGAAAATGGAAACACGAGTTTTGATATTGAAAAATCGCCGGATGGTTTGCATTTTCATCCAATAGGAACGATAAGAGAAGAGAATAATCCAAGACCTGCTGAAGATTATACTTTTCAGGACCATTCGTCCTGGCCTGACCAGTTTTACCGCCTGCGGATCGTTGGAATCCATGGCCAGGTCATTTACAGCAATATCATTCATGTAATAAGGAGCAGTGTACAAACGGGACAAATTATCCAAAACCCTGTTTCAGGAATATTACAGGCAAAGATTATTTCACAGAAAGCTGAAATGACCCGTTTGCAAATCCTCGACGGGGAAGGTAGAATGGTTAAAAGTGAAAACACCAGGCTCGATAAGGGGGAACATATTTATTCGTTGGATATTGGTCAGCTGCCTAAAGGAATTTATTACCTGGTTATTCCGGGGCAAGGAACACAATCCGGATACAAGTTCATCAAGCTTTAGTATCTTTTTATAAATAGGGAAAGATCAGGAGAAATCAAGAACGGCCTTCAATCACTTTTATTACTTTCTCATCCGGTTTCCGGTAGATTTTCGAATGGAGGATCTTCCATTTATTTAACCTGTATTTAATCGAATTACCCAACNCCCCCCAGCCATATTTCATACTTCGCCTGAAATTGATGGAGGAAGCTTCGTCAAAGTATTTAGCCGGGCAGGAGATTTCTCCTATTTCATAATCCAGGTAAAATATCTGGGTGAGCATCTGGTTATCAAAAATAAAATCATCGGAATTCGCCTGGAAATTTATTCTTTCCAGCACCTCTTTTGAAAAAGCGCGGTACCCGCTGTGGTATTCTGAGAGTTTTTCCCAAATAATAAAATTCTGAGACCAGGTAAGTATCCGGTTAAAGAAATATTTATAAACCGGCATCCCGTTGATCATTGCACGATCGCCCAGGATCCTTGAACCCATTACCGCATGGAAAACGCCATGGGCGATCAGGTAGGCCATCGAGGGGATCAATCGCGGGTTATACTGATAATCCGGATGAAGCATGACCACTATATCCGCGCCGATCTTTAAGGCGTATTGGTAGCAGGTTTTCTGGTTGCCGCCATAACCCCAGTTTTTTTCATGCTTCAGAATATGACTGATACCAAGTGATTTCGCTACTTCTACGGTATTGTCTGTACTGTTATCATCAACCAGCACTACATCATCCACCACTTCAAAATCGATTTCACGATAAGTCTGGGCTAGTGTTTTGGAGGCATTATAGGCTGGTAAAACAACAACGATTTTCTTCCCGATTATCATATAACTGGTTGGCTTTCTTGTTTCCGGAAAATACAAAAGGTTATCCAGACAGGCAAATAAACGCTTGCATGGTAGTGTCTGGATTTGATTTCACGCAAAGCCCGCAAAAGGGGTAAAGTGCGCAATGTTGCGTCCGCTAATTCGCTAACGCCGCGAGAAATATTGAAAGCCGGACACTACCGGATTTTTCACGCAAGATGGGAGAGACGGCTAATGGACGGTTAATGGTAGGCGCCACCATAGGCCTGACACGGGCGCGACACGGCAACTACACGGCAAATGACGTCAAAGTGACGTCAAATGACGGCAAAGTCACGGCAAATACATGTCAATTTGGAGTTGAATAATGGGTCACCCGATAACTATCAGTTGACCCCGAACTTTTCCCTGCCCAGTTTTGATTATTTATTACTGGTTGTAGTTGATCGTTTCCCGGAAAATAACAAGAGTAATGAAATGATGCCAAGCAATACGACTAAAAATAAAGAGAGCGAATGGATCAGGGTCGCGAAGATCAATCCATCCTGTTGCGACATCCCATACAACATAAGTCCCTGGGATACTAATAAATGATAAGCACCGATCCCTCCCTGCACTGGCGCTGACATACCTAACCCACCCGCTACCAATAGAAATAGCCCGGCGCTTAAATGAAGATGACTGGTAGAGGGTAATGCAAAAAAACAAACATACATGGCCAGGAAATATAAAACCCAAATGAGGATGGAGTGAAAAATAAAAAGCCAGGGTCTTTTTAATCTGGCTACCGACTGTAACCCCTTCATAAGACTTTTCATAAGCTGGATACCTTTGGACTCGCTGCGTTTCCGGCGAGATCTCCTGATATAATAGAACAGGGCAAAGAAGATACCGGCGATAATAAGTACGGCTATGCCAATCAAAAGCGGGGAACTGATCAGTTGTTGAAATTTCCCAATAAGCGGGTCGAGGATATTCTCTTTTAAGAATTTCCCCATTCGTTTATATTCTAGAATGATCGCCAGCAGCATACAGATCAGTAAGCTGATCACATCGATGATCCGCTCAACGATAACGGTTCCCAGCAACCCGGTGAACGGAATGGATTGATCCTTACTTAGACTACCACAGCGCGTAACTTCTCCGAGACGGGGAAATGCCAGGTTCGCAAAATAACCAACCATCAGGGCATAGAATGTTTTTTTCAGTGGGGGTGTATAGCCAGTAGATTCGATCAGCAGGTTCCAGCGATAAGCCCGACTAAGCAGGGCTACAAGTGAAAGCAATCCCGAAAGCAATACCCAGAATATATTTGCCTGCAGCATTTCATGAACGACCTTATAAACATTAATTCCTCTGAATGCAAAAGCCAGGAGGCCAAAAGCTATAGCCAGCAGGAGCAGGTATTTTACGATCGATAGCAGTTTCTTAGACATGGTGTTTGCTTGTTCGCTCAGGATGTATATTTTTTTTTCCTGGATAGAAAAAATATGCTGCTGACATATGTTCAGGATTTCATTATTAATAGGCACTTTTTCATTACAGAACTTTAATAAGGAACCTGTAATAGAATGCATAGATCGGGCTGACAATATTCTTTGTAAGCCGGGTATCTGTTGCTTCAAAATCAATCCGGGACTCAAAACGCTTTATAATGGATTTATCGCCCACCAGCCTTGTCCGTTGAATTTGTTTTCTGACCCTCATAATATGCCTGAAATGCCCCAAAACATACAGAACAGATTTTACTTTATGAATGAACCATCGATGAAGAATGGAATGGATCAGGAGAAGAAATCCATTTAGCAGCAGCATAGGAAACAAAAGGAGGAGGGTCCTGAGTTGATAATTCTCCAGCAGTATCATCATCCTGTTTTTTTCGGAATGATACATTTTAAAAGGATAGCTCTTGAACCTGTATTTATGCAGCATATCTGCTTTCGCTGATACGTAATGTTTATATCCTTTTAATAAACCCCGCCATGAATAATTCTGATCTTCGTAATAAATAAAAAAATCTTCATTGATAAGTCCAATGTCAACATAATATGCCCGGCTGATAAGCATGGCCGCCCCGCTAGCTGAGATTATCTCTTTGTCTGCTGGTAATGGCACATATTTTTTCTTATAATCTTTGCAATAACCGAATCCAAGATAATGGATCGCATTGCCGACCGTATTTAATTTATCCGGTTCATCAAATAACCGGATCACCGGCTGAATAAGCCCCACTTTTTCATCCAGGGATGTATGGGTAGCATGGGTGTTAAGCAATTCTTCGATCATGGAAGGGTTGCATTTGACATCGCTGTTCAGGACGAGACAAAAATCCGCTTGTTTGTCAAAAGCTTCGCGAAGCCCGTTATTGTTTGCTTTGGCATAACCAAGGTTTGACTGGAAATCCAGGATTCTTACAACGCCGTAGTGCTTTTTAACATATTCGGAAGAGCCATCTGTTGAATTGTTGTTCAATAAATAGATATCAAGCAGGCTATAGGTCTGGTTGAGTAAAGAGCCCAGGCAATCATCCAGGAAATGTTTTTCATTGGTGCATAAAACCAGTACGGCCACTCTTTTTTTATCCGCTTGATCCATATTATCTTTCTCTTTTGTCCAGAACAAGTCTTAATTCGTTATGACGGAAATATTTACCAAACGCAGCCACGTTGAGTGGGAAATACCTGGATAATTTCAACTGGTAGAATTCATTCTCCAACAATCCATTTTCCAAAAAATACTGTTTATTAATAAAGGTCCGGTGCGTCTTGTCCAACCGGAATCCCTTTTGCCCCGGTACGGTAAAAACGATTCTCCGGATACCAAGCCGGTAACAACTGGCAAAGATCTTTTCAATTACAAGGTTTGCATTTTCCAGATGTTCCAATACATGATTCATCGTAAATGTTGAATACCTTCCTTTCCCGATACTGTTAAACGTATAGTTGTCATCTTCCGGAATATATAGCTGGACATCTAATCCTTTTGAAATGCAGTAGCCTACTGCCACCTTGTTCACTTCAAATCCTGCGGAACCTTTGGGAAGCATGGCCAATAATTCGCCCACCCCGCATCCAAAATCTATGGTGGCGCCGATACAATAAGATTTGATATTCTTAAGGTAAAACCTTCTGATCAGTTTCCGGAATAAAATCCTTTTTTGCAGGTAGTCGAAATATTCCTGCGCATATAGTTCTTCTGCTGATTTTTTCATTTTTTTGGATAATTGGTAATGTCATAATTCACGGCTGATAAAAGCAGCTGGAAGCCGAGAATGATCAGGAGCGTAGGTATCACTACGGTACCGGTGGGTGCCGGGATATGACTGCTCCCGTATTTGATATAGTTCACAATCCCATAAAAACTGCCCACTAAGAAAAGTGGAACGCCGATCAAAAGATACACAGAGGCTATATTGAATTCAAATAAAAAATACTTGAGCAGGATTCGCCTGATAAACGCGAAAAACAGTTTTGGCGGAAATTCAAACAGGGTTTTGGTCACCGAAAGTCCCGAGATTTCATTTCCGTATTTTGCTTTCATCGATACATCTTGTATTACTGCATTGACATGGTACGCTTCAATCAGCATGGATGATTCAAAAAAATATCGCTTATGAATTTTTTTCAGATTCATCCCTTTCAGTGTTTCATTTCGTATAGCCGTAAACCCGTTATTGGGATCAAAAATATTCCAATAACCGGAAGCGGCTTTGATCATGAAACTGAGTCCAAGGTTGCCAAATCGCCGGACCAGGGGCATTTTTTTCAGCGCGTGGAAATCCCTGAACCTGTTGCCTTTCGTGAAATCGGCTTTATCGGTTATGATGGGCTTTATTAATTCCTGGATATAGGAAGTATCCATCTGGTCATCGCCATCAATCTTGATGGTCAGGCCAGCATTTAACTCGATTGATTTCTTATAACCTGTTAGCATGGCACCACCCACACCCTGGTTCACATCATGTTTGATATAAATAATGTTCTTATTTTCCTGTTGAAGCCGCAATAAAATGCCCTCCGTATCATCTTTAGAACAATCATTAACCGTTATAATATGCGTAATGTCTCCAGGCAAGCTCCTGATAACACTCTCAATATGTGTCGCTACATTATAGCAAGGAATCACTATAGCAATTGTCATAATTAATTTCTTTTATATAAAAAGAGACCTGTCATATTCAGGGGTGTCATACAACGGATCTCTTCTGGTTTTGGCTGATAAGAAAACAGGAAATATTTTATTCCCAACTGTTGAAAACGGGGCGAACAAGGATCCAGGTAGATGCCATAAGCATCTACATAGGGCTGTTGAAACACAAGGGTATCTTTCCCGTCTATATAGGTGGTCAGTGTGATATGCGCATAACGGTTATAGGCAGAATCATATTTACCTGCACTGTCGAGCTTAGCCATGGCTTTTAAAGGAGGTACCAGTTTTACCCCATTAAAAACTTTTACACCGCTGCTTTTCAGGAGATCGGCCCAGGATCCGTCGCCAAATACCGCCCACCCGGATAGAGGGTCGGAGTCGCGGATCTCTTTGCCCGCCCTCACTACAGGATTTTCTGTTATAGGTGCAAGACCATTAGTAAGCGGGTTCACCGCTATATTGCGGAGATTAAAGCCGAGCAATAAGAAACAGACAACCGGTGTTGCATATTTTATATCATGATACCTTAAGAGCAGGTACACTACTGTAAAAAGAAGTGTAACGATCAATACCTGGCCTGATGTAAAAAAGTTTTCTGTAGCACTGTTTATTTTACTGCCTATAACGATAAAAAAGAGAATAAAGATGATACTTAGACTTATTAATTCGATCCTGGAAAATTTGTTTGGCGGTGCTGTAGTTTTTTCAGCCAGGAAACAGATGAGCAGGATACAATTACCTGCCTCCGCAATGGGCAAAAATCGACGGGCCTCCGACATGGAGAATAAAGTGATTTTGCTTATAAACAAAGGGAACCCAACCAGCAGGTATAGTAATGAAATAACCACGAAAACCGAAAGGGACAATTGGAGGGGATCAATTTTTTTGAATTTAAAATAATTATAGGCAATGACATAAAAAATTACCGGAAAGAACATCAGGAACCCGCTTTCCTCGCAGATATTAGACCAGTTCTTGGGAATTTTTAAATCTGTCATGAACAGACCAAAAAACTCTGAGAAGAGTTTGCCGTTGGCCAGGTCTCCACCCGATGTCACCCTTTTACCAGGGTAAACCGTATTCAGCATTATCGAATAGGTGTCTTTGACCAGAATAAAATAATGGTAAACAAACACGGCCAGCAGGATAAACGCCAAAGCGGATACACCCAGTTTGAAAAACATGTTTTCCCGGATCTTGTTAAAATCTTTTTTCTTCAGGAGAAATCCAACGAAAAGGAAAAAATATAAATAGACCAGGGGCACCTGGAAAGGGGGATAAAGATTGAACAGGTAACCATAAACACTTACCAGGAAAAACAAACCTGCCATTATCAGGGTGGTTCGTTTTCGTGCATACAACAGGTAAACCAGGGAGACAAAAGCTCCATTCATATACATCATATAGATGGCAATAGTGTAGGACCACCATTGCACGCCGGCAGAAAGGAAAATAAAAAAAGCTCCCCAAACAGAAAGCCAGAAATTATTCCGGGTCAGTAACATCAGCAATAGGAAAGTGCTGATCAAAAAAAAGAAAATAGTAAAGTTCCAGGAAAAGGCAAAGGCTCTTTCTATATCAAAAATAAAATAAGACCATATGGACGGACGCAAAACAGAACTAATATCCTTAACGGGTAATCCCCAGATCAACGGCGCATTTCCTTCACCGATGGACGGGTTGCTTATGGGCATACCGGCATGGACCTGCCCGATCAGGGTGGGTGTACTCGTCATCCATTCATCCATCCGGATCCACTTTGGTTCACCGGAAATAACAGATTCTGATTCTGCGTTCCCAAATGCTTTGTCCCAATTACCAATAGACGAAGTATGCAGTTTGAGCACACTCATCAACAAATAAACAGCCAACAGTATACCTATGAACCATTTTGCTCTCTTGTCAAAATTGATCAGCGAAGACGAAACAACTGTAGCCCGGGGTTTTTTAAAGGAGGAACCAGCGGTTGGAATGACAGCCACCGGTGGAATACCCGGGGTAGTTTTTTTGCGTAATTTATTTTTTTTAGACATCTGGCTATGGTAAATCGATCAATTCATTCTATTCCTAATAATTTGGCAAAGGCCGGATCCAATGCAAGACCCCCCTTTTTCGCCGTCAATGCGTCGTTTCTTGCTGCTTCTACCTGTTGCATAGCATTATAGCAATAGGCCCTGTTCAGATAAAAATGGGGATCGGGTTTGAGTTCAATAGCTTTATTGATATTCGTAAGTGCTTCCGGGTATTTTTTGAGTGCCAGATAACAAGCGCCGATGAAATTAATAATGTCCGGATCATCCGGCTGGGTCTTTAATGATCTTTCAAAATCCTTGATGGCTTCTTCATTATGTCCCGACTGTGCATAAGCCAATCCCCGGTTCCGGTAGGCCGGCGCATAATCTGGATTGATAGACAGGGCCTTCGTTAGAATGATGATGGAGGAATCGAATTGACCCCTCAGGCCATAGATGGCTCCCAGGTTATCCATGGCAGTATAATAATCAGGTTTTATGGAAAGTGATTTTTGGAAATCCCTGTAGGCAGAATCATACTGTTGCAGATCGAAATATACATTACCCCGGTTAGTATATCCTTCGTGGTCAATGACGTTGATGTGAACAGCTTTGGTATAGTATTCAATAGCTTTTTGATAATTTTTTTCATCCCGGTACAAAACAGCCCTGTTGTCATAAGCTTTTGAACTGGGTTGAACTTTGATCGCGTTGTCCCATAATTTGGCTGAATTCTGCCAGATAGAGGATTGCCTGAAAGTCAGGATGCTTAAAATAATGGAAACGGGTAGGATGATAGCATAAGCCCTGGACATTTTGTTTTTTGCATATCGATCAATAAGCCAACCGGCAATATAGAATAATCCAATATAAGGGATATAGGTATAGCGGTCCGCAAAGATGGCGCTGCCTACCAGGAAAAATTGCATGATCAGTAAAGAATTTACCAGAAAAAACGAAAGCCCAAATGCCACGATGCGATTTCTTTTAAGGGAATAAAAAAACAAAATGGCCATGCCAACGAAAAACAGTGGAGAAAGATAATATTCGACAGGCAGGGATTGATTCGTAGGAGGGAAAGGATGAAAAGCTGATAAATTGATGGGTAGGATTGATTTTATAATGTACATCATGAAGTTGTATGACCCGAAAAGGATCCTTTCACCAATACTGAAATAACCGGATCCTGTTGCCCCGGCTTTTTGCTGACTGAGCATGGTGAGTATACCGATAGGTACTACTAAAAGGAAAAAAAGGAATCTTCTCAATGAATAAACGCGGTGAGAGTTTTCTTTTTTTCAATAAGTCGATACAGAATATGGCAATTGGGAAAATGACGGCTGCCGGTTTTGAAAGGAGGGAGAGCACCAGGAAGATAGCCGTGTACCAATATTGTTTCCTGGATCCGGTGGTTACATACTTCGTATATGAAATAAGACCAAGGATAAAAAATAATCCATAGAGCACATCTTTTCTTTCTGATATCCAGGCTACGGATTCCACATGCATGGGATGAATAGCGAAGAGCATGGCTGATGTAAAGGCGATGATGGCATTCCTGCTACTTAACAATAAGGCTAAGCGGTAAACGAGCAAACAATTCGCCAGGTGAAGTAATAAGTTGAATAAATGATAGGACCAGGGATCCGTACCCGAGATGGAATAATTAAGCGAAAGACTGAACATGGTAAGGGGATGGAAATTACCCTGGATGGTCTTTGTAAATAACAGGCTGTAGCCTGACAAAAATCCCGCAAGCGTTTGCTTGTTTACATAATCCGGGTCGTCCCAGTTTACAAATTCAGCACTTAAGGCTGGTAGATAAGCCAGGAATGTAAATAATAATATAAGGAATATCGCGAGGTAATGACTTTTCCCAGACACAGGCACAAGCGCAGCAGACCGAACAACCGGTTTAGTAGTAGTAGCAGTAGTTCGCTGTGCTTTGTATTTTTTTTTCCTTGGTCTTATTTCATATACGAAGTATGTAACCACCGGATCCAGGAAACAATATTGGTACACGGCTATCTTCCTGGTGCTCTCCCTCCTTTCAAAACCGGC
>JGI24806J26614_1000130_pt1 | contig 16771 bp, 11 predicted proteins | sample Kansoi200umMDA_FD_26614 | JGI IMG/M metagenome (IMG submission 26614)
CCCCGTCTTCCGGTTCTGGTGAAAAAAGCAGACGCCACCGGCAACTATACCGGGAGGGTTATTGGCACGCCGCCCGCCGGCGGCCTGGATGCTTATTCGTACCCTGGAGATCTTATTGCCGGAGCGAATGCACCCAATTACATCGTTACCTGGAGTGAAGCCTTGTTTTTAAAAGCTGAGGCTACGTTTATAAAATCAGGCGCAGCAGCAGCAGCATCGTATTATACCGAGGGCATTCAATCGCATTTTTTAAAGCTGGGTTTTGATACCACTTCAGCTGCTGTAAGAAATTACATTACTTCAAGAAGCATAAATGCTTCGAATGCAATCCAGCGCATTATGGAAGAAAAAAGCATCGCCAATTTTTTAAACATTGAAAATTTCACTGATTGGAGAAGAACAGGTTTTCCCGCCATCACAAAAGTACAGGGAGCATTATCAGAAATACCAAGAAGGCTGTTATATCCCCAAAGTGAACTGCTGGGAAATGCGCAAAGCCAACATACGGCCAAAATAACCGATCATTTGTGGTGGGATCAATAAACCATTTGGTTGGGGCAGCCGATGCGCAACAATTTGTTGCATCTTTTCCTGGCAAAATTAATGTGCTATGATAATCTCGGGGCAGGTAACTTAGTATATTAACCGTAAAGCAGAAATTACACGATTGTTAAATACTCACGGTATAATTTCCATAATTTCAATCTTATTATAGCTCAGTTAGATAACACGTAAAGGTACGTTTGAACATGCTCAACTACCGCATTCACTCTGCAACCTGTACGTTCTTATTATAATGCTTAATAAATTCACCCGGCGACTTTCCGACAATATTTTTAAATACCCGGTTGAAGTTAACTACATTATTAAAACCGGTTTGATAGGCAACGGTGGAGATATTGGTAAAGTTGTTGCCCATAAAAAGTTTGCATGCCTCATTGATCCGCACTTCGTTTAAAAAAGTGGTATAAGTCTTAAGCGTATGCTTTTTAAAATACCTGCAAAAAGATTGCGGTGTCAGGAAAACTGCCGCTGAAATCTCTTCAAGTGAAATATCCTTTGTATAATGTGCAATGGTATATTGATAAATTTCATCCATGCGCAAACCTTCAGAATCGGTTGTGTATTCAAAGGTATCAGAAGCAAGATATTTCCAATCCTTCAGGTTGGCGAATAGCTGCAACATTTCTATAAAAGCGGCGAGCCGGTAGCCAAAGATCGTTTCATTTACTTTCATCATAGCACCGGCAATTGTTTGCTGGTGCTGCAATGAGGCATGCATACCATGCACACTGTTGTCAATAAATTTTTTAATGCTCAGCATATCAGGGAAGTCAAGCATTTTGCTGAGAAAACCTTTAGGATCAAAAAAAATATTGAGGGAATGAACACTCTTTGAAGGATCATTTTCAAAGTAATCGCGATTGCTTTTAAATAAGTGGGGCTGATTTGCGCCGATCACAAAAATATCGCCTTCATTGAATGGCTGCATGTAGTTGCCTGCTATCAGCGTTCCTTCTCCCCTGATCACCCAGGTGACCTGTGTTTCATTGTGCCGGTGTAAGTGTTCATAAAAATGAGGAAGCCGGTCTTCCTGCACGTGTATTAAATTATTACCGGAAACCGGTATTGTAAACTGTACCACCTTCATATTAACAATGTATACCATTTTTTTATTTGCAGAAAAAAAAAGATGTTAATATTTGTAAATGAATGGAGAAGCCTGTTGAATGTTTAATTTGGCGAAGCCATACATTTGATGAGCGGCAACACTGCGGTATCAAAAGATATTTTTAAAATAATGAGCGATATTTCATTTAAGCCTACTCTTGGCTTATTAGACGCCACAATGATCGTGGCCGGAAGCATGATCGGATCCGGTATTTTCATCGTAAGTGCAGACATTAGCCGTAATGTAGGCAGCGCCGGATGGCTTATGATCGTATGGATCATTACCGGGTTTATGACGATAGCCGCTGCTCTTAGCTACGGTGAGTTAAGCGCCATGTATCCAAAAGCAGGTGGGCAATATGTTTACCTGAAAGAAGCTTATAATCCTTTGATAGGTTTTCTTTACGGCTGGAGTTTTTTTTCAGTGATACAAACCGCTACAATCGCAGCAGTAGGTGTGGCATTTGCAAAATTTACGGCTTATATTTTTCCCGTATTTAATGAAGATACCGTAGCCGTCAACCTCGGCTTTCTCAGGATTTCTCCTGCGCAACTGTTGTCTATCGTTGTAATTATCTTTTTGACCTTTACCAATTCACGTGGCGTAAAAACCGGTAAATGGATACAGACGACTTTCACACTTACGAAACTGCTAAGTTTGTTCGGATTAATTATAGTGGGCATGTTTGTGGCGGGGAGGAATACCTGGCACAACAACTGGGCAAACGCCTGGCAGTTGCATCGGTTAAACACCGATGGCAGTTTTTCCGACTACCTGCCTTTTGCGGCAGCGGGCGCCGTTGCAGCTGCAATGGTTGGTTCGGTTTTTAGCAGCGACTCCTGGAACAACGTGACGTTTATTGCAGCAGAAATCAAAAACCCGAAACGTAACATCGGGCTTAGCTTATTCCTGGGCACCTCAATCGTTACCCTTATTTACCTGGCGACAAACCTCGTGTACACTGCAGTAATGCCAATGATCAATATTGCAAACGCGCCGAAAGACAGGGTAGGAGTGGTGGCGTCCGAAATGATCTTTGGCAATTCAGGCACATACATTATTGCCGGAATGATCATGATCTCCACGTTCGGATGCAATAACGGGCTGATACTTGCAGGAGCTCGTGTGTATTATACCATGTCAAAAGATGGGTTATTCTTTGCGAAAGCCGGCTTGTTGAACAACAATGCAGTGCCTGCATATGCCTTGTGGCTGCAATGTATTTTTGCATGCGCCTGGAGCCTGAGTGGTAAATATGGCGACTTGCTGGATATGATCTCTTTTGTTGTGGTGTGTTTCTATATGCTCACCATCAGTGGTATTTTTATCCTTCGTAAAAAACAGCCTGGTATGGAAAGGCCATATAAAGCATTTGGCTACCCGGTTCTTCCCATCATTTACATTATTATGGGAATTTGTTTTTGTACCCTGCTGATTATTTATAAACCTAAATTTACCTGGCCCGGCCTGGTAGTAACAATCTTAGGCATACCTGTCTATTACATCATCAATTCAGGTAAACAAAAAAAATAGTGCCGCGCCGCACGGAATGGCCTTTTCATCTTTCCCCTGGTAACCTAAAGTAAGGGAACAGAAGTGTAAAAAATTATGTGTGTTCACCATCGGCGGTCATGATCTTTGTTACCACCCTCCTCGTAAGTTGGTGGTTTTGAATAATCCTGGTAGATTTTCCTGTCGGGTATCCGGATCTTGTACCTTATTGGCGGAGCACCACGTATGATAAGGTAATCATGTTTTATCAACCCAACCTTGTTCCGGTTAACGTTCTAAAGCGCTAATTAAAAGCAAAAGCGCTAATTTACACACGGGTAATTGTTAATTGAATATTTCTACTTATCCGCGGTCAGTGCTTTCAACCGCTGACGGGGTTGACGATATTCTTGAATTATTACTTTATACACGTTGAGCAGTATAATTAAATGATAACCTTACAAATCAGATTAAAATGAATAAACCGTCTTCAATTTTCTTTTCCATCTTGCTTAGTGCATTTATCCTGCCCTTTCAATCCTGCGGACAGGGTAACCAGCAAAAGTCTCCCGCGGAAGCATCCAATTTTACTGTTCAAAAGCTTTATGACGGGTTCAATAATCCGTGGGGAATGGTTTGGCTTCCCGACGGGCGAATGCTTGTAACTGAAAGGGCAGGAGAGATCCTCGTTTTTAAAGATGATAAGTATACAGGAAAAAAATTGGTTGGGGTGCCAAAAGTATTTAATGAAGGCCAGGGCGGTTTACTCGATATTCAACTTCACCCGGACTATGTCAAAAACAAGTGGATTTATATTGCATATTCAAAGCCTGTTACAGGAGGTGCCACCACCGCTATCATGCGTTTTAAACTGCAGGGAGATGAAATGGTAGAACAACAGGATATCTTTTTGGCCAAGCCCTTCCTTACTGCCAATTATCATTTTGGCTCAAGGATAATTTTTGATAAAGACAAATTTCTGTATTTCAGTGCCGGGGAAAGAGGTACGCAGCCAAAAGTTCAGCAGCTCGATAACGACCATGGCAAGATCCATAGAATATATGATGACGGCCGTATACCGCAGGATAATCCATTTGTAGGCCAAAAAGATGCAAAAGGTTCTATCTGGAGCTATGGTCACCGTAACCCCCAGGGTATGGTGTATGACGCCAAAAGCAATCGTATATGGGAAGTGGAGCATGGGCCCAAAGGCGGCGATGAACTAAACCTGATTCAGAAAGGCAAGAATTATGGCTGGCCCAAAACCTGTTATGGGATAAATTACGACGGAACAATTCTTACGGAATATAAAGAGATGGAAGGAGTTGAAAATCCCACACGTTATTGGGTTCCTTCCATCGCGCCCTGTGGTATGGCCCTTGTAACAAGCAATCGTTATCCCGCCTGGAAAGGAAATTTGTTAGTGGCTGCCCTCGCCTTTCGCCAGATTGCCCGTGTTCAGCTAAATGGCACCAAATATGTTACAGAAGAAAAATTGTTGCAGGATACAGGTCGCTTCAGGTATATTGCACAAAGCCCGGATGGATATTTGTATACCATCACTGAGGGCCCGGGGTTATTGCTTAAACTTATTCCCAAACAATAAACTATGATTGAAAGGCGGGGCACCGCCTTTGAATAAGTAAAAACCGCCTGGTCTTTTTCGCGGGGCAGTTTCTGCTCTTTTACTAAGAAGACTATTACTTAGTCAAAATCATTCTTTTGGAACTAATTAATTTTCCGTCAAGAAACAGGGAATAATTATAAGCGCCCGCTGCAAGTGCGGTTTCATCAATTGCGAGGTTGCCTTTGCCAATCCCTGTAACAGCGCGTCGTTGCAGTGTTTTGCCGTTCTGGTCGGTTATTACTATTTCCGCGCTTGTAAACTTTTGCGGCAAACTGTAGCCGATTGTAGTAGTTTTTGTAAATGGGTTTGGTACATTTTGCTCCAGGCTCCCCTTCATAAATGCTGCCTCGTTTGCAGATACTGCAGAACCGCGCTTGATGCCTGCCATCACCGTTTTCATTTCGTTAATTTGTGTTTGCAGCTCCTCGTTTTGCCGGGAAAGTTCCTGCACAGCTTTTACCAACGGCGCTACAAAATTATCGTACCGCAATCCATACAAGCCATCAGGTGTTTGTGGTTTATCCACCCCGCTGAACTCGAAGCCCAGCTTCTTACCCGCTGCTTCCACTTCTTGTGCTATAAGCCCTGTATAGACAATTTTACCGGCATTCTCCAAAGCTTTTGCCTTTACCGTATCGGGCTTGTTATCAGCATTATCCGGGTTCTGTTTTCTTCCTTTCCTGAAATATTCGTTCAATCCTTCAGTATTCACTGTATATGTTACCGGCCTGAGCATATTAATAAAGGCGAGCCCGGCTACATTTTCCTGTATGTTTTTCTTATACCTGCCATCGGAAAAATTGGTCCATCCTACCTGCCCGCCTATAGAAGTAACGGCAGCATCCCCGACCCTGACTTTATTAGAAGCATTCACGACGGCATTATTACCGATAGCAGTAGCATTAGACAGGTTATTTGCAGAAACATCTGCATCGTATCCGATAGCTGTATTATGCGAGCCGATAGTGTTTAGGGAGAGAGCTTGATAGCCCACAGCTGTATTGTAAAGACCAGTTGTAGTGGAATAACCCGCATAGCAACCGTAACCCGAGTTATAACTACCGGTCGTGTTGTAATAGAGAGCATAATATCCATTAGCTGTATTGAGCGAGCCTGACGTGTTTCGATTTAACGCTACGTCACCGCTTGCCGTGTTCTCATGACCGGTTGTATTATCATGCATAGAAAAGTTTCCTGTCGCCGTGTTTGAATAGCCTGTTGTATTCCATTCCAGGGAACTGGCTCCCAAAGCAGTGTTTTCGTCACCGCTAACATTACTATATAGTGCCTGATGCCCCGAGGCTGTATTGCGATATCCTGTGTTATTTGAATATAAAGAGCGATATCCGCTGGCTGTATTATAAAATCCTGTACTGTTTGAGTACATCGAAGTATATCCGTTGGCAGTGTTCTGGTAACCAGTTGTGTTGTCATACAAGGCATAAGCCCCGCAGGCAGTATTGGAATATCCGCTTGTGTTTCCATACAGGGAAGCATACCCTATTGCTGTGTTATTGTTGCCTGAAGTTAAGTTATTAAGAGCAAACCGTCCTACTCCAGTTGAATTGATCCCTGTGAGAGTAGTATTGCCGGCACTGCCGCCATTAAATAAACTGCCTGAGCCTGTTGCATGCATGGTAAGCGTCCCATTTATATAAATACGCCCTGAAAGATAAAGATATCTCCAACCTTTGGCGGCGCTGCCTAAATCCCTGGTATTGTTGGCACTGGGCAGCAGGTGCTGATTGACGCCGTTGTTGGCAACAAGGTTGGATAGCGAAGTGTTTGCCTGTGCATCGCTGCGTTGTACATAGCAGCTAAATGCTGTTCCGAGAAGAACGATTAAAAGTTTCGTTTTCATAACAAAATGTTTTTGATAAGTTTCTAAATATGACTTTTGAAAAGTAATCTCGTTAGTGTAGGCAGATACGATCTGTTGTGGTTTATCGCGTATGTTTTTCCATCGGACCAAAGCACTGCATCTGAGACCAAAGCGTTGCCTCTATAAACCCGGGAATAAATCTTAATAATTACAATCTGCTACAATAAGTCATGGCTTTTTGCCGACTATATTGACCGATTGTACTTTAAAACAATAAGCATTCAAACAATTCCAACTGGCTGAGTTTAATTAAACACGGTGTAAATCTATTCAAGGGGCAAAGAAAACAAGGAAGGAATTCAACAGAGTGGAGTTATCAATCAAGGAACAGAATAATCATTTACCTTCTTTAAACCGATGGTTCTTATTGTTAAACCAAATGCAATGGTGTCTGCATGTTGTAGGGTAATAGCAGCATAATAATAAGTTGCAGCCACAAATTTTTTTAGAGGATTTTTCCAGAACCGGTTTCTATTTATGTGATCTCTATTGTAAAACATGAAGCGACTGCAATACTGTGATAACTCCTGTCACGGTGCAGGTATTATTTGGAAATGATCTTACCGCTGGCTACAAAACTAATAAAGGCATCTCTCTCGTTGCGGCTTATGGGAAGCTCGTATTTATCAACCCGCACCAGGTTTCCTTCAATGCTGTTGATCGCGTTGAGGTTTATGATGTACGAACGGTGAATGCGGTAAAATTTTCCTTTGGGCAACTTCTCTTCCAGGCCCGAGATAGTGTGATAGGTAATGACAACCTTTTCACGTGTTACAATTTTTACGTATTCTTTTATTGCTTCAATAAAAAGAACATGATCAAAGAAAATTTTTACCAGGCCCTGGTCGGCTTTTACAAAAAAGAAATCCTCTGTTGTGGATTCTGTTGGTTCTGCATCTGCCTGGCGCGGCTCGCCTGGTGATGGCCGCAAAAACCTCCAGGCCTTGTTTACAGCCAGTAGAAAGCGTTCAATCGCTATGGGCTTCAGCAAATAATCAACGGCATTGGCGTCAAAGCCCTCCAATGCATATTCCCGGTAAGCAGTGGTAAAGACGACTGCAGGTGGTTGCGGCATAGATTTGAGAAATTGAAAACCGGAAAGACCCGGCATGCTGATGTCCAGGAACAATAGCTCAACGGGGTTCAGGCTAATGCCTGTTAATGCTTGTTTGGCATTTTTATAATTTCCAGTTAATTGCAACCGTTCGTCCTGGCTGATAAACTCTTGTAAAATGTCCCGGGCAATCGGCTCGTCATCAATCACCGCACAGGAAATTGGTTTCATGATATATTTAATTTTAATGTTACTGAAAACCGCCCATCGCCGTGCACAAGTTGTAAATCGCAGTTGCCTTCGTACTGCAAATGTAAACGTTGCCGTACACTTGCTAATCCAATGCCTTCCGTTGCCTCCAGTGTGTAAAAACTATTCTCTACGATAAAGGTTAATTGCGCTTTGGCAATCAGCATTTTTACGCGCATCCAGTTTTCTTCCGACTTTTCTTTCATGCCATGCTTAAACGCATTTTCTACAAACTGGATTAAGAGCATCGGAATAACGGAATAGCCGTTTGCCGTTCCCTCCACCTGCATATCGATGTTTGTATTTTTTTCATACCGCAGCTTTTCCAGGGCGATATAGCTTTGTAAGAAATCAATTTCCTTTTGCAAAGCAACTTTGGGCCGGTTACATTCAATTATAACGTACTGCATAATATTCTGCAATTGCTGCAAGGCGCCTGGTAGTCTTTTGTTGTTCCTTCGTGCAAGGCCATACAGGTTATTTAGCGTATTAAAGTAAAAATGCGGGCTGAGTTGTTGTTTCAACAGGTTCAACTGCAGGTCTTTATTGAGAACAGCCAGTCGATGCCGTCGTTTTTCGGCCTGGCGATATTCGACATAAAAGTTCAGCATATAAAAAGCTGTTAGCTTCAACACATACTTGCCTATATCAAACCACGAGCTATAAATGAATTCGCGAAAAAAACCTTGATGCCTTTTTCCTACCAGCCACGCCGGACCGTTTTTAAGTAAATAATAATATACTAAAAGCCAGAGATAATAATGTATCGCAAAAACAGCTAAATTCATAAACAATATTAGCCAGGTACTTCTATTATTAAACTGATGCAAGCCATACCACAGTACAGATGTAAATAAAAGGGTCAGCAACCATTGAGCAATATAAAACGCTGCCGGCCTTAAACAGTCAGCACAGCTATTTTGAGTTGAAAAATAATGGATGACCCAATATATAGCTTCTGCCAGAATATAAATGCCAAAAGCACGCAACCAGAATTTTCTTGTGCTGTATTTGTCACTTACGGTGATTGGAACATTATTTATCAATTCAGATTTCTCCATTTAATTTTATATGCAGTTGCAAGCTGTGTTTTTCATCATAATTTATATCATGGATGATGGGGGTGTGATACAAGTTTGTTATTGATGCTTTATCATAAGGAGATGCTACAGAAAAGTTGTCAGAATTAATAGATTGACTATTTATCTTCAAAAGCAATTCATCTCCTGAAAATTTCAAATGGATGGCGCACGGCGTTTTTTGTTCTGTCGCTTTATTTTTGAGTATAAACTCGTCAATAAACCCGGTTAGCAACAGCGGTGGTATTTTTAAGTAATTGTAGTTTCCCTCTGTTGTCAGTAAAAACTGCTCGTTGTAAACCGGCTGCTGATTAATTAATTGCAAATAATTGTTTAAAAAACATACTTCCTTTTCTACGCTAATTAATTTTTCCCGGGTTTCGTAAATAACATACTCCATTACTTTGGCTAACTGTAAAATTGGTTTGGTGCAACGTGCGGGCCTATCGGCAGCTAATTGCCGCAGGTAATCAATAGTAGTAAAATAGAAGTCGGGGTTGAGATGCCACTTTAACAACTTAAGCTGGAGTTCTTTATTTGCCACAGCCAGTTGCAGGCGCTGTTTTTCTTCCTGGCGGTAATTATAAAAATAGTCTGCAAGGAAAAACCAGGAGAGCCGGAAGCAATGTTTCAGCAATTGGTAATGAATATTGTCGGCTGTGTCAACTGGTGTAGGTAATGCCGCACCCGGAGGACGCGTAATTTGCTGAAGGTTGAAATGTAGAAAACGGATAATATCCTGAACCCATTCAAACCATACATAAGAATAAACTACAAAAAAAAGAAGGTTTACAACGATCTGGATAAAGATGGCTTTGCCTTTTGCCGCATTTGCCACCCACCAGATAGGCCAGATAAATACGCATTGTAAAAACCACATAAGGCCATGAAACTCAAGATTGCTTATAGGCGGACTTGCAAAGTTGTTAAGTATATAAAAGAAGATAAGTTGTATGGCCGCTTCCAGCAGTGCATAAAAGCCAAAAGCTTTTAACCAGTAATTGGCGAATATTTTATTATAACCGGGCATACCATAAGAGAACATGAAGGTAGTTCAAAGTCCTGTTTCAGCTTTTTGAACCAAAAGTTATTCTACAGATTGAATTAAAACTTCAACCGGGGACGTTGATGCTTCAACGAAAATTTTAATGCTTCATGCGATATGCGTTAGCGTGTACCAGGTAGTAAAAACTGCCAAACGTGCCGAGGCAAAATAAAGATCGACAAGATCCGGGCGAGGGTCGATTGTGGCTGGAATATAAATGCTGGTATTATGACGGCGCGAAGCCTCAATAGTAGTGGTTTTAGGCGCAGTCGCCATGCACGAAGAAATCTTGGAGATGAGATGGTAAATCGCCGGAATTTTGAATAAATAAATCCAGCTAGTTTTTCCGTGCCTTCATTTTAAAAAACTTTTTTCCAGCGCCAAGTACAAGAAAAAAATAATCTACCCCCGGTCTGTAGCTGGAAAAATTGGCATTCCTGTAATGATTATTTATGCCAACAGCAAATTTGATTCCCACAAACATTTGCCATCGGTTTTTTAAGTTAATGTTGGCCCCGATATTCATTACAAGGCCACCATTAATCCTGCTTTTGTATAACTGTTTCAAATCCATCTTTACACCAAAAGTATCTATTTCCGTATATCGCTGATTGTTATGCGCAGTGAGGATTGCATTTTTTTCTATCCCAAAAGAGTCATACCTGTTCAGTGTCCATGTATTTACATGACTATTCAGGTAGTAGGTAACAAACACTCCCGGCGACACGTAAAAAATATCGGCATCGCTTTGAGGTAAAATCGGTATTTTGTAATAAGATTCCATTTCTACATATGCTTCATATCCCTGGATGTTAAAGGAGTAATCGGGAAATTTGGTTGTATCTCTTAGGATAGGCTTTCCAAACACGCCATTACCCCCATAAGAAACATGATTAAAATGCCGGTGATTAAAGGACGCGTCTAAAAAAAATTTTGGGGTTACGCCATATCTAAGTCCCCATTGGTATTCTTTATAATCAGCAGAGATAAAACCCAGATAAAAATCAACTGAATGTTTTTTTAATCTACCCAGGTCATCGAATATTTTTTTATCACTAGTATCCACATTGATTTTATACTCATTTTTTAAGGCTTTAAAATAATAGGCTCCTGCACTATCAACATTATATAATCTTAGGTAGGATTTTATAAGATAATAATAAGCCAGTGGAATGTTATTTTTACAATTGGCGGGGTATTTAAATTTTTTTTGTGAAACCTGTACCGCATCTTTATCCCCCATTTTGTTTATAAAATTAATTGAAGCGTTCTTGGCCCCGCTCCAGTCTCCGTTATTATATGTTTGTATAATAAAATTGAATTCATCCTCGCAATTATTTCGTTCCTGGCAAATCGCTGTAATGCTTATTAAAAGTTGATACAATAAAAATAAGAAAATATGTTTTGGTAGTATGTTCTTTTTTAGTCGCATTTTATCATTACTTTATCAGCATAATATTGATACAAGCTTATAATTTCCTTATCCATGTACATAATCAAATCTTCAATATTTGGCTGCCTGTTTTTATAAAAATTAAAAACCTTGCATGCAAGGGATTGGAGGCTCGTTGGGTAAATCCGTATTATTCCGGTGCTTATAACCGACACTAAGTTTTCTTCTTTTTCCCTGGTTTTTTGAAAAAAAATAGAAGTTACGGCACCCTCGTCATTTTTAAGAATAAGCGGCACATCCGATTGCAGGTTTTGAAGACTAAAGACCTGGATGGATTTATCATAACTTGCTATGGCCAATAAGTCGTAAGAAAAATTAAAGGCAATGCTTGTAACAGGGCCGCTAAATCTGGTAAGATACTGTGCCCTCTCCTTAAGTCCATCTTTCAGGTAAGAGACTTCACCTTTGTCATTACCCCACACAATCAAACTATTATCGGGTTTACAGTTTATTGTTGTGCCTCTTCCTGATAAACCCGTTGCCGGGCTTGTAATCATAACAGGTTTGATAAGCGGAATGTTGTCCCTGTTCCAAATAACTACATCACCGGTATTTGTAAGTGCATAAATCTTTGAATCGCTTATTGCAATATCTTCTATTCTAAAATTGATTTTTTGTTTGCTTATAACTTTTTTATCAAACAAGTTAATCGTGCTTAATGTACTATCACGGGTATAAACATAAAGTATAGAACCGTCAGGAGAAAACTTGGAAGTGCGGACGATACCAGTTAAATTTAAAATAGCATCCTCCTTTCGGTTAGCACTATTGATGAATAAAATCTTTTTGCTAAATGTATTTGCAGTCAGCCAGCTTTTGGTGCCGGCTTCAAGACTCATTAATTTATAACCGGCCGGTTGATAATCAGGCTCATTTTTTTCTTTTTTTTCCAAATCAAAGCTGTAAAGCGTTTTATCTTCTGCCGTTAAATAAATGGTTCTATTATTTATGATGGCTCCGCTTGCAAGATGATCCGAAGTGTTTTGATAAGGAGTTATTTGCCAGGTATCTTTATACGATGAATCACGGTTGATGATATTCTGAAGCCCGAAATAAAGGGCAGAATAAACCTGCGGTAGAATTTTTTTACTTTCTTCCTGGTCCGACTCAAGGTACAACTGGTAAGCAACCAGTGCAAGATGAGCTTTGATATTTTCTCTTTTTGAGTCTTTAATGGGTATGGCAATTGATTTTTCGGCGTGCCTTATTGCCAGCGCAAGATTTCTAAGTTTGGTGATAAGATATAAGGCCGAATCTTTTTGTTTGTTTTGCAGGCTTATTGTGCTATTTTTTTCTTCCAGCTCCTCATTTTTTACAGACAACCTGTTTTTCTGGTCAGATAAAATTTCTTTCTGGTCAGATAGGATCTTTTTTTGTTTCGTCAATGAATCGGTCTTTAGCGCTAAGGCCTCCCGTTGTCTCATGAGGTCGATATTCTGAGCATCCACTTTGGACTTGGCTGCATCTACGATGTCCTTAGCAACTGTTAACTGAAGATTTGTTGTATTCAGCCGCTCAATCGCATTATTCAAATCTATTTGTTTTCTGGCAAGCTGGCCTTGTTGCTCATTTAATCTTCTATTTTTGGTATTTGATTTTATATAAGACAAAACTGCAAATATAAACATGACTACAGCCAGAACCGTTATAATAACTGCTCGCCTTCGCAATTTTATTTCTTGTTCAAGTCGTAGTTTATCTATATCTCTTTCATTCTGTTGTCTTATTTTTTCCTCTTTTTCCTTGATCAGTCTTTCATCCCTTGCTTTTATAACAGATTCGAGCAATGTATCGTGACTAATTTCATATACTTTCCCTAAATGTGAATCTTCTTCCCGTATGAGCCGCAGGTCCAGAAGCTTACCAATAATGAATTCAATTTTATCTATATTTTCTATTTTCTCAACGCCGGGCTTTATATTTTTTATAAACTCCATCACACGTTCTTCTGATTGGATGATTCTTTTAGTACCACTAACCAGTTCATTTTCGATCAATATCTTTATTTTGGTGACATCAGTTTCGGTGAAATTAAGGTCCTTGTCTTTTCGAAGTTTATCCAGTTGCTTGAGGTAAAATTTATTCAGTATTTCTTTTATCCCCTCTTCACCCTTAAAGTCGGTAACATCAATTACATTCCTGGCTGCACGCTTTTCTATAGGTGCTGCCCCGGCATTTTGTTGAGCTTTTTTGTCTGCGATGTCTTCTAACTCCTGGCAAACGATTTGTAATTGAGAACTCTCTATTTCTCCACTCTTATTGCTAAGTGTTTTCAATAATAGTTGAATAGCCTCTAATGTATATCCGAAAGGATTTGTTTTAAAAATCTCCTTGTTAATTTGCGCAGGCAATTCAATTGCTTTTTCTGCTTTTTCAATTAAAAGTGGTTTTAGTTCGTATTTATTATTTAATATTCCCGGGAATTTTTCCGCAACCTCATTCATCAGGTAAAACCTGTCTGACCTGATCAAGAAAAGAAACTTGGGAGATATCGTTTTTGTTATCGTAAAATAGTCTTTAGTTTCCTTAGTATCGATGTTAAAAGAATCATTATCACCAGGGTTGCTGATATCTTTGACTTTAGTTACAAGTTGATGAAGATTTTGCAGAGTTTTCTCCCTGATATTTTTATCATAATATAAAAATTCTTCAAACTGGTCAAAAATGAGCAGGGGAGTTTCCGGCTTATTCCAGTAATCAAATAATTCTGCAGGAGTAGCATTCCCGGGTATGTTCTTTAAGGTTCCTGATGTCATTACACGCCTGATTTCGTTTGCGATAAGCTCTAATGGGTCTTTTATCGCCTGGCCATCAATGTCTTTGTTTTCAAATAATTCCCCTGTATCTTTTGTGGCTTCCCTGGAAGCATAAAACCTTATTGGAATTGGGATAATCTTTTCCTGGCCGAGTTTGGGCACAACACCCGCATGAATCAAGGACGACTTTCCTAACCCGGATTTGCTATAAAGTATAAAAAATGGATGAACTCTAATCGAGCTAAGTAAGTCATCTATTTCGCTGCTTCTTCCGAAAAAAATGAAATTTTCATCCTTTACAAAGGGCTTTAATCCCGGATAACGATTGATCTTTTTTGATTTTTCGTCCGGGAGAGCCAGGGATGTCGGTTTAATAGCAGAAATCATCTGATTTTGGTATTAATAATAGTAAGCATCCGTCGATAATCCTCTTCTGTTGCTGAATAGTTATTCGTTGCGTTTAATAAGCTGGTATGTTTGGAAGGGAGAATAATTGTAGCTCTTTTGTCAAGAGTCGGAAACACGTTTGTCCAGTCACAATTGCGAACTATAACGGGGAAAATTAAGACGTCTTTTTTTGACATGATATAATTCACCTCCTCTTCGTAATCCGGGTTGGTAATAAAATCATTACTCAGAAATGGTATATAAATGGTTGATTTGTCAAGGTTGATTTTGATTTGTTCTTTAATCACCCCGCTTTGAACCATGCTTCTGTCCCAAAATTTTATTCCTCTTTTGCGGTTGAGATTATGCGGCTTTAAATAGGAGCTAAAAGTTGAGGCGGTACTTTCGTTGGCATCATCATAAGAAAGATAACCGTATTTATGCTCTACTATGGAAGCCTTGTAAGCTTTTATCAGATCGTAAATAAACCTATTGGGCGACTGTTTGAGGAAGCGAATACCAAAGCATTCATTATAAAAATCATAAGTCATAACTGCGACGCTTGCAGAATCGCTGATAAGTGTAAGTGATAGTTCAGACCTTGGGACGCCCAGCGTGTCTAAAAGAAACCTGAAAGGCCATTCATTGAAGTTGAATCCCAGGAAAATACAGGATTTTGATTCATCTTTTATGCGGTCTTTTAACCTGGTTGGCAGCGAAGGAGTACTATTAATTTTTCTTAAAAAGAGTATTTGATCTCTTTCGAACTTAATTCTTGATTTGCCATCTTCCGTGGCATCTCCAAATAGGTTGTACACAAGGGGCATATCATCATCTACCTGTAGAATTTTGGGTTCGGTACCATTATAATTGTAAAAGTCATATGCGAATTGATAACCACCCTTTTTTAATGCCCTGCACATGAAATCGTCAAAGCTGAAATTTATTATGGTATTAAAAGGAATAACTGCCAGTTCATTGTAAATATCTGATTCCCGGTCATAAACTTTCTTGAATATTTCATTTTCTTTATCTTCAGCTTCTTTTCTCAATTCCACGTCAAACCTGTTATTTTCGTCAATTCGATGAATATATTTTGTTGCCAGGTAATATGGATTGTTGCCGGCATCAGGATCAAAAACGACCTTATCTGATATCAATTCCTTTTTCAGATTTGAGCAATATAAATCGGTATGTGACTCCCATATATCGGTGTCGTCTCCAAAATTGAATGTAGGGGCCTGGGGGCCTAAAAACAATATGCATCTATTGGCTTTGATGTATTTAATCAGTTCGTCTATTTTGACGTGTTTTAATTGCTCATCAATCATAACTATGATTTACTCTGAATTAAATTAATGACCGATTTCAGGCCCTCAACTACGTTAATCCAGCCGTCTTCATGCGTTTCCCACTTTATAATGGGTAGCCTGTTTTTCGGCAGACTATGAAAATCAGAAATTTTATATTCCTGGTTTGGAACAATATGGCTATCTACATCGCAAGGTCTTAGCATAACAGGGATTAATCTCACCTTTCCTTGTTTCTGAAGCTCAAAAGCCATTTGGATTTCAGTGCTATTTACATAACTTGATGCCAGGAAAGATGGACTAAGTAATAGCAATATCAGATCGACTTCGCTGAGTGCATTTTTTATTGTATTATCCCATAGATCTCCTACTACAATTGCTTTATCATTCCATATGGTAATTTTACCGGCGATTTTTAATGGCTGCAAAAATTCATATAGTTCTTCCATCAACGCTTCGTCTTTGTGGGAGTAAGAAATAAAAATCTTTACCGGGTTCATAAAAACATTTTAAATTAGTTCTACTTATTTTGGTAGTAAATTATCGTACGGACATCCTTGCGCTTTATTTGAGAATATTGCAAGCAGGGATTAAAAAACTTCATTCCAATTATGAGGTTCTACTAATCCTAAATATAAGTAATTAAGTCAGATTTTTTTGTAAAAAAATTCCATTAATGATTTTAAATAAGGTTGTGAGATGCAAGTAGGCGGGTAATGGTCGGTGAAACCTGTGCAGGCACAATAGAAGATGTTTTATGTGGAAT
>JGI24806J26614_1000131_pt1 | contig 16764 bp, 8 predicted proteins | sample Kansoi200umMDA_FD_26614 | JGI IMG/M metagenome (IMG submission 26614)
TTATTCATAAAACTCTTAATTCAGACAAATGTTTAGAAATTATTTTAAAACAACCCTCCGCAATCTTTGGAAAAACAAAGGCTACAGTTTCCTCAACATTTGGTTGAACTGGTCATCAACAAACTGGTAGGTAAAAGGATAAGCAGGATTATTTTTCTTCATTACATTTTGTATGGCTGCTAAAGATGCTTCTGTATTCGCACGTTGTTTTAAACGCACATACATTTCTGTAGTATTTTCCGGCTTGCTGGAGAAAAACATTACCGGATCAGGCTTGCCGTACATATCCCCGTACACATAATCATTTACCACTCCTACAACCTTTGCAACAATACCGCTTGTGTCACCTTCATAATGCAAAGTTTTTCCTATAGCGCTTCCTTTTCCCATTAATTTTTCCAGCGTTTGAGTAATAACAATATTAACGGTCTTATTCACCATCGCGCTGTCTGTTTCTGTAATGTCTCTTCCTTCTAAAATTTTTATTCCTGATGTATTAAAGAAGCCGGGACTTACATAGCGCTGAGAAATTAAAACCTGCGCAGTAGAAGTTTTCCCTTCCCATGTTAAACCTCCTGTATTGTTGCCACTATAAATTGTTGGATGATCGGACAGTGCAACATTATCAACCATACCTGTATTTAATAAATCTTGTTTTATTGGGATGAAGTTTTTACTCATGTCGCCTGTCATATCAATTTGCAATAAATTATTTTTATTAAAGCCAAGGCTGCGGTCCTTTACGTGTTGTATCTGTTGATGAATAATACTGGTTCCAATAATGAGTATGATGGAAATGCTAAATTGTAGTACAACCAATCCTTTACGTATAAATGCAGCGCTTCCGCTCTTTAGCTTTAATCCCTTTAAAACAAAAACGGGATTGAAGGATGATAGATACAACGATGGATAACTACCTGCTAGCAAACCGCAAATAAGAGTAATAACCAACAATGCTAATAAGTGAAGCGGGCTGCTCAAACCTAATGAAAGAGTTTTTTGAACCAGGGTATTAAATGCAGGTAATGTAAGTGACATAATAATTACCGCAGTAATTGCAGCCAGCATTGCCATGAATAATGCTTCACCAATAAATTGTGTAACCAGCCTTTTTCTTCCTGCACCCAATACTTTTCTTACACCGACTTCCCTTGCACGCTTTTCACTGCGTGCGGTGGCAAGGTTCATAAAGTTGATACAGGCAATGATTAAAATGATCCATGCAATTATTGAAAATAAGCGAACATATTCTATACGACCGCCGCCGGTTTTTTTGCCATTGTCAAACTGATCATACAAACGCCAGTCATTCATACTAAATAAAAAAGGACGGGCAATCGATTTAGGTTCTCTTTTTTGTATAAAGTCATACAACTTTTTATCTATAGAGGCAACACTAACGCCGGGCTTTAATTCAACATAGGTACTAAGACAGTTATTTCCCCACCTATGTGCCCACTCGGCTTGCTTAAACCATATTTCAAAAGGCGCTACCCACTCAAAACGCATGGAAGAGTTTTGTGGAATGTCTTTTAAAACACCTGTAACAACATAATCCTGCTTGTTGTCTACTCTCACTGTTTTGCCAAGAACATTTTTTTCATTACCAAAAAATTTCTTTGCGGTTTTTTCTGTAATTACAAGTGAATATAATTGGATAAAAGCAGTCTTTGGATTGCCCTGCACAAAGGGTAACGTGAACATGCTGAACAATGAAGGCTCTGCATATATGCCTGATGAGTAAACAGACTTATCGCCAATGCTAAATAGCAATTGTGTTTGCCCTTCAGTCGACCGGCAAGTACTGGCTATCCCGGGTATTTCTGCCTGAATAGCCGGGGCTAACACACCCGGTGTTGAACTGAATGTAGCAGTATATGTATCGTATTTCTGATTCTCACGCACATAATATAGCCTGTCTTTTTTTGCATTAAAACTATCCCATTTCACTTCATCTTCTACCCATAAAAAAATAAGACCGGCGCAGGTAATTCCTATGGCCAATCCAAAAATGTTGAGGAAACTGTAGCCTTTGTTTTTCCAAAGATTGCGGAGGGTTGTTTTAAAATAATTTCTAAACATTTGTCTGAATTAAGAGTTTTATGAATAATGATTTTATTTGCTCTCAATATCCTTTTTAGGTCCCTTAAGGGGATTTAGGCTTTTTCATTCTGCTCCCAAACTGTTCACAGGGTTTGCTATCGCCGCTTTTATTGTCTTGAAACTGATGGTAAATAAAGTAATAAGTAGTATCGAAGCCCCTGCTATCATAAATACTTCAGTTCCTATATTACTGCGATAAGCAAAGCTTTGCAGCCATTGGTTCATTGCCCACCATGCCAGCGGAAATGCAATTAGCACCGAAATCAATACCAGTTTTAAGAAATGTTTTGACAGCATTAAAAGATTGCGCCAGGCGATTTTTAAATAATTTTTTATCATGGTCTGAATTATGATTATTATTTCTGATTTCCTATTTCCATTTTTCAAATTCAACATCTCCATTCACCATTCACGACTTATTATTCCGTTCTTAAACTGTTCACAGGATTTGAAACAGCTGCCCTTATTGCCTGGAAGCTTACTGTTAATAATGTAATAACTAACGCACCTACACCAGCCGCAACAAAAATCCACCATGATAATGGCGCACGGTATTGATAATCCTCCAGCCAGTTATGCATAAAATAATAAGCGATAGGAACAGCAATAAGTAATGAAATAACCACCAATCCACTAAACTCATTGGATAAAAGACGCCACAAACTGAATGTAGTGGCTCCTAGTACTTTCCGGATACCAACTTCTTTGGTACGCTGTTCGGCTATAAATGATGATAAACCAAAAAGGCCAAGACAGGAAATAAACACTGCCAATATGGTAAAGAAGCCAGCTAATTCACCAATACGTTCTTCGGCTGCGAATTTTTGCGCATAATCCTCATCAACAAATTGATAATCGAAAGGTACCGATGGTATAAGCTTTTTAAATACCGCTTCAATTTTAGGAAGCGCTTTGCTCATAACAACTCCCGGATTGACACGTATATTGATGCAGCTAACACCTCCATTAAGTGGTTTTATGAAAAACATAGTTGGCTCAACAGGCTCATAAGGTGATTCCATGACCATGTCTTTAATGATGCCTAAAATGGTATAGAGCACAGGCTGGTTCTGGCCCCATTTCCAGGTGATAGTTTCACCTACCGGATTTTGCAGTTCCATATATTTTGCAGCCGCTTCATTTATAACAACACCTGATGAATCGGTAGCAAATGCCCTGGAGAAATCGCGGCCAGCGATAAACTGCCATCCTACTGTTTTTCCATGTTCGTGTGTTACCGCAAGTGTTCCAAAGCTTTCTTCTTTATTTGGATTTCTTCCCTTCCAGTCAAATCCATTATTACCTGATACCACTTCGGTAACCTTACCCATGGATTCAGACATATTTGACACCACACCGGTATTTAATAATTCATTTCGGAACAAATCATATTTGCCATAAAAATCATCTGATCGCATATCCAGCATAATCAACCCATCACGGTTATAACCTACGGGCCTGTCTTTGGCAAACTGTACCTGGCGATAAACTACAACGGTGCTGATAATAAGGGCTACCGAAACTGTGAACTGCAGTACCACCAAAGCTTTACGGGGTATCGTCGCTAATTTACCTGCCCGGAATGTTCCTTTTAACACTTTCACGGGTTTAAAAGAAGACAGGTATAATGCAGGATAACTGCCTGCAAGTAATCCTGTGATGAAAATAAAACCGATGCTGATAAGCCAGAAGTAAAAGTTGTTCCAGGGTAATTCCATCTCTTTGGCAGAAAGGTTATTGAACCAGGGCAAGAGAAGACTTGCCAGTAGGTATGACAGCCCAAAAGAAAAAATAACTACCAAAAAAGATTCGCTGAAGAACTGGTATACCAGATGTTTGCGCAGAGAGCCGATGGTTTTACGGATACCTACTTCCTTCGCTCTTTTTTCGGATCGTGCTGTACTCAGGTTCATGAAATTGATACAGGCCAGCAACAAAACAAATATGCCAATGATGCTAACAAGCCATACCATGCGAAGAGGCTTATCATCAACTGCTCCCTTGCGGTCAACAGGATGTAAATGCCAATCACTCATCGGTAGCAGGAACACTTCCGGATTACGGGCAACGGCTTCTTTAAAGTCTGGCAGCTTTTTAATATTCTCAAGCTCTGCATTCTTTATGTTCTTATAAACAGATTCAAAATTGACACCCGGTTTTATTTCTGCATAAATTTTCAGAAAATGGTTATCCCAATTATGAGCCGCCTTTTTTATCCAATCGTTCTCACTGGTCCAAAGATGCCATGGTGAAAAGAATTTGACACTGTTCAAGTGAGAATTAACCGGGAGATCCTCATAAACACCTGTTACTTTTACCCTGGTTTTATTACTCATCGTCACAGTTTGATCCATTGGATCGGCATTACCAAAAAGCGCTTTGGCAATTGATGCAGAAAGCATGATTGAATAAGGATCATTGAGGCCATTCCAATTCCCTTTCAGGATTTTTAAGCTGAACATTTCCGGTGCGTCTGCATCCATAAACTGGCCTTTGGCGGAAAGTTTCTTATCGCCTGCAGAAAGAATATAATCTTGTACCCAGGATGCTTTTACAATGTGCCTGAAATTATTTTTGTAGTTAGTTTCAAGTTCTGTGGCCAGCGGATATTGCACCGAGTTATTGACATAAGGTCCATCTTTAGCATCTTTCCCCCGGGTCATTATTTGAGCGATACGATCGTAATTGCGATGAATTTTATTAAAAGACAGCTCATCCCATACCCAAAGCCCAATCAGGATTGCAACCATCATTCCAACAGATAATCCACCCATATTGATAAAGGAAGAAGCTTTATTTTTTAAAAAACTTCTCCATGCTGTTTTGAAATAATTTTTAAACATGAGCACAATTTTATTCCGTTCTCAAACTTTTTACCGGGTTTGCCACGGCTGCTTTTATCGCCTGGAAGCTAACTGTAGCAATAGCTATTACAATTGATATCATTGCGGTAAGTGCAAACACCCACCATTCCACCTTTACCCTGTAATCATATGTTTGCAGCCACTTATTCATAGCGTACCATGCAATAGGAGAGGCGATCACAAAGGAAATTATTACCAGCTTTAAAAAATCATTAGATAGCAATGCTGTAATATTTGTAACGCTTGCTCCAAGCACTTTGCGTACGCCAATTTCCTTAATGCGATTTTCTGCCATATAAGTTGCAAGGCCAAATAAGCCAAGACAGGAAATTAAAATGGTAAGGCCTGCAAACAAGCCTGCAAGCGTAGCTGTGCGTTTTTCCTGCGCAAACTTTTGGGCGTAGCCTTCATCAACAAAATGATAATCGAAACCATATCCCGGATTATACTTTTCAAATGCCTGTTTCGCTTTCTCCAAAGCCTTATCTGTGGGAAGCGAAGGATTAAGTTTATAATGAATTACATTGAACCGGCTTTTGGGCCCACATACCATCAGCTGCTGGATTTTTTGATAAGGGGATCCCAAAATGAAATCTTTTACTACGCCGACTACATGCCACTGTGTTGGGGCTGCATCATCTTCTTCTTTAATAACAGTTCCCACGGGATTTTTTAAGTTCATCACTTTGACCGCTGCTTCGTTCAGCAGCATTGAGGTGGAATCAGCCGGATAATTTTTTATATCAATGTCACGGCCTTCAAGTAACTGAACTCCCATAGTTTTTGCAAAATCAGCATCTGATGAAAATCTGATGAAATCAGTTTTCTCATCACCGGGTTTACTGCCCGGCCATGTAAAGCCCCAGCTGTCGCTCCAACGCTGGGTTATAGGGCTCAAAGATTTTGTAACGGCAGCTGCTGCTCCTGTAGTAAGCAATTCATTTTTTATAAGATCGAAATGTTTGTCATTATCTCCCTGGATAAAAGTGTACACGAGTTTATCTTTCTTATAACCTGCATCCCTGCTTTGTGCATATCTTATCTGGTGCTCTATTATAATAGTGCAAATGATAAGGGCAATCGCAAAGGTAAACTGCAGTACCACCAAAATTTTTCGTGGACTTATCAATGCATTGGCTGCTTTAAAGGTTCCCTTTAAAACTTTTACCGGTTGATAAGAAGATAAATAAAATGCAGGGTAGGTGCCTGCAAGTAAACCAGTAAATAAAATAAATGCAATACTGGTTAGCCAAAAATAAGGATCGTTAAAATTAAGGTACAGCTCTTTGCCCACTAATGTATTGTAACCGCCAAGGCTTATCTCAACAATAACAATGGCCAGTATTCCCGCAAGAAAAGCAAGCATGACACTTTCGCTGATGAACTGGATAACGAGCCACTTTTTTTGTGCGCCCACTACTTTTCTGATGCCAACTTCCTTTGCTCTTTTTTCGCTGCGTGCAGTGCTCAGATTCATAAAGTTTATACAGGCGATGAGCAATATGAACGCAGCAATAATGCTGAATAATTTTACCTGCTCAATTCTTCCGCCTACATATTTCCCGTTTTCAGATTTAGAGTATAGCCACTGATCGCTGAACAATTGTGTAAACACCTGCGTTGTTGAAGGCGACTTACTATTAATGGTATGAGCAATGGTGATATTTTTTATCTTTTCATCAAAAGCTTTTTGCGATATACCGGGCTTTAATAAAATGTAGGTTGAAACAGAATTATTACCCCAGGCATCATCGTCCTGGTTTATCTTTTTCATATACACCCACGGCAAAAGATATTCAAAATCGAAAGCAGTATTATTAGGCAGGTCTTTCAATACCCCTGTTACTGTAAAATTATCCACGCTGTCTATGCGTATCACTTTGCCCATCGCCTCTTCATTGCCAAATAATTTTTTTGCCAGCTTTTGTGTGATCACCATATTATACGGACCGCTTAAAGCCTTACTTGCATTGCCCTGCACCAGCGGAAAGCTAAACACATTGAGAAAGCCAGAGTCAACAAAATTGCCTGCCACATTCATATGATTGTCTCCAATGGAAAACAAAAAATTTGCATACCTGCTTCTTACCACATCTTCCACATCATCTTTGTATGTCATTTTTATGGAGGGCCCCAGAATTTTCGGAGTGTTATTCCATGCCCATACTTCGCCATTAAATTTATCCCTGTTATTCGCAGTATAAATCCTATCGGCCTTTGAATGAAATTTGTCGTGGCTCAGTTCATTTTGTATCCATAATAAAATGAGTACAGCGCTTGCCATGCCTATTGCCAGGCCAAAAATATTTATGAAAGAGAACCCTTTGTTTCTCATTAAGTTTCTGAAAGCGATCTTAAAATAATTTTTAATCATTGTCTGAATTTTGATGCCGTTGATAAAATGATTTTATAATTCCTTAAAGTCCTTCCTCATCTGTTTTAGAGGATAAAGCATTACTCTGTTCTTAAACTTTTTACCGGGTTAGCAATTGCCGCTTTTATTGATTGAAAACTTATTGTTAGCAACGTGATCAAAATAATTGATAAGCCTGCAATAAGATATATATCGGCGCTCACCTGGATGTGATAAGCAAAGTCATTAAGCCAGTCATTCATTGCCCACCATACTAATGGAAATGCAATGAGTGCAGCAATTACAACGAGCTTTAAAAAATCTTTTGATAACATTACAACAACACTGCTTACAGAGGCCCCTACAACTTTGCGGATACCAATTTCTTTTTGTCGTCTTTGTGCAGTAAATGCCGCAAGGCCAAATAAACCGAGACATGAAATAAGAATGGCAAGGCCTGCAAAATATTTTGACAAAACAGCAACGCGATTTTCTGAAGTATATAATGCCTGGTATTCCTCATCAAGAAATTTATAATCGAACGCTAAACCCTTGTTGAATGATGCATAGGTTTTTTGTATTTGTGCAATGGTTTTCTTTTCTGTGCCTGCTCTTATTTTTACAACTATATTAGCGCCAACAGGAAACATTTGGAAAAAGCAGGGTTTCACCGTTTCATATAGTGATTCAAAATTGAAATCTTCAGCAACGCCCACAATCTGGCGCTCCATGCCCCAGAACTTAACCGTTTTACCTACCGGATTTTTTAACCCCATATTTTTTATGGCCGACTCGTTAAAGATGATCTCATTTCGAGCATTTGCATTGTTAGAAAAATAACGGCCTTCTTTTATTTTGATACCAACTGTTTCAAGGAAACCGTTGCCCATTTCGAGGTTTGCAAACGAGATATCTTTTGAAGGATCTTTTCCGGGCCACTCAAACCCACTGATGCCGCCATGATCGCCCATTAAATTATGTGAATGGCTTCCGGCACTAACAACGCCCGCAATATTTCTTAGTTCATTTACAAAAGTGATCGCATTACTTAAGCTCACAGAATCCATTGCCAGCGGAATAGAAAAATCAATTACATTATCCCTGTTGTATCCAAGATTTTTTGATTGGATATAGTTGATCTGCCGGTAAACAGTAATAACACCAATAATTGCAATAACAGATAAAGTAAACTGGAATACAACCAATCCTTTGCGAACCCACAATTCACCAATAGAAGTTTTCAGTTTTCCTTTAAGTACAAGAGCCGGTTTAAACCCTGAAATATAGAGTGCAGGATAACTGCCTGCAATAAGCCCGGTTATAAGCGTAACGCAAACAACTGTAAGAATAAGCTGCGTAGTGAAATTAAGTGTCAGCTCTTTGCCTGTAATCGAATTGAACGCCGGAAGCAAAGCAATGATAAGAACGATGGCAAGGAACAAAGACAAAAAACTCATTAACACAGATTCACCCAGGTATTGTAAAACAAGCGTAGTGCGGCTTGCACCAACAACTTTCTGTATGCCCACCTCTTTGATCCTGCGTGATGCCTGTGCGGTGGACAGGTTCATGAAATTGATACACGCAATCACGAGTAAGAAAATTGCGATGATGGTAAATAATCTAACATACTCAATTCTGCCACCAACCTGCATACCCTCTTTATATTGTGCGTAGAGATATTGGTCGGAAAATCTTCTGACAAATAAAGTCTTGCCGGAATTTTTTTCTTTTGACTCTACGAAGTCTTTTATACGGGCATTGAACTTAGCGATGCTTGTCCCCTTTTTTAGCACGAGGTAAGTTCTTGGATCGCTGTTACCCCACCGCAACATACCTGGTCGTTTTTCAACAAAGAGATCGAAGTTGAAGAGTACATCAAATCTTTCCGAAGCGTTGGCAGGATTTTTTTTAAAGATGCCGGTAATAAGATATGGGCCTCCAAACTCATCCTGGTTCCAGTCAATCGTTTTGCCGACTACATTTTTTGTTGTACGAAACAACTTCATTGCAAGTTCATCAGAAATGGCAATTGAATGTTTATCTGCAGCAATCCTGCTCTTATCACCTTCTAAGAAAGAGCAGTTGAAAATGCTGAAATAATCCTTGCTGATAAATTGTCCGCCAGCTTTTAAACGTGTATCACCAAAAGAAATAATGCCTTTACTGGAAAACCATGAAGCAGGAAGAACAGTGGTTGCATGCTCCACTTCAGGCATTTCTGCTGCAAGTGCATTTGCCAATAAACCTGCTGTATTTTCTGTGGTCTCAATAACATTATCGTGTTTGATATTTTGCATTACCTGGTAAAGCTGCTCGTCATTGTCATTATACTTATCCATATTCAGCTCATCACTTATCCAAAGCCATATAAGCAGCGCACAGGCTAATCCTGTAGACAATCCAACAAGATTCAGAAAGGTAAATTGGCGATCTTTTATAAGATGGCGCCAGGCGATTCTGAAATAGTTCTTAAGCATTTTCTGAATTAGGATTTTATTATTACATGATTTAATGATTTTTATTCGCTGGCCACATCCTTCCACTCAGTCTGCAAGCGCTTTAACGGGTCATTAAAGCGCACCCAATAAAAATTACAATTTTTTTTCGCCTGTACCTTTGTATAAAGTAAATACCTGTCATCAGGTGAAACATACTGATCAAAGCGATGTGCGCTTTATCTTTCCAGAGTTTACCTATTGCGGTTTCGAAATAATTTTTAAGCATGGCTTGATTTTATTCTGTTCTTAAACTTTTAACGGGGTTTGCTACGGCTGCTTTTATTGCCTGGAAGCTTACAGTGAGTAATGCAATAAGCAGTGCAATAAAGCCTGCAATAGCCAACACCCACCAACTCATATTTATTCTGTATGCAAAACTTTGCAACCATTTGTTCATTGCCCACCAAGCTGCAGGAAATGCAATAAGCGATGCAATCAATACGAGCTTTAAAAATTCTTTTGAAAGCATTTGTGTTACCTGTGTTACACTTGCGCCCAATACTTTTCGTATGCCGATTTCTTTGGTGCGTTGCTCAGCTGTGTATGTAGCCAGACCAAACAAACCAAGACATGCAACGAATATGGTGAGTATGGAAAAGATGTTGAGAATGGTTCCAGTTTTTTGTTCTGCTGAATAGGTTTTGTTATACAGGTCGTCCATGAATGCATAAGTGAAAGGCTCGCCGGTATTGAATTCATTCCATTGTCTTTTCATCGTGGAAAGCAAGCCTGCAACATCTGTTGTCTTTATTTTAAATATCAAACCGCCTTCAGGTTGCAGTGTCATCAATAAAGGCGTGATGGGTTCATGCAGCGATCTGAAATTGAAATCTTTTACCACGCCTACAATGTGAAAAGGAACGTTTGTGCCTCTTTCACTGTTTTGCCTTATTACATTTTTACCAATGGCATTCATCGTACCCCACCCAAAAGCTTTTGCAGCGCTTTCATTAATGATCATCGCCAAAGAATCTGTTGCAAACGCTGCAGAAAAATTTCTGCCTGCTGCCATTTGCATACCCAATGTTGGTATGTACTGTTCATCTACATGATACTCCACCGTTTTCATTATCTGGTTATCATGTCCTTCGGCATATGCCAACGCATTATTGTTGTTGCTTGGTCCTGCTGGTTTGTACCACGAAACAGTTGCATTTACAACACGTGGGTCTTTTAATAATTCCTGCTTATAAACCTGCTCATTTTTTCCTAATGCATAAGAGTTGGGAATGGTGAGCACTTGTTCCTTGTCATAGCCCAACTTTTTGTTTTGTATATATTTCATTTGCTGGTAAACAACTATTGTACTTATCATCAAACTAACAGAAATAAAAAACTGGAACACCACAAGACTACTGCGTAATCCAAAGCTTTTATTGTTTGCAGTCAGCTTACCCTTTAATACCTCGATCGGCTTGAATGAAGAAAGATAAAATGCGGGATAAATACCTGCAATCAAGCCAACCAACAAACCCAATGCAATAAATGAAAGCAGAGGCTTTGCATCAAGATTTAAATGCTTGCCCGATATGTTATTGAATGAAGGTAACGCAAGTTGAACCAGCACAAATGCAATGATCAAGGCAAGCATTGTTATCAACAATGATTCCGATAAAAATTGTCTTATCAATTGAAACCTTCCTGAGCCTGCCACCTTGCGTACACCTACTTCTTTTGCACGTTTGGATGCACCTGCCGTAGCGAGGTTGATAAAATTGATGCATGCAACGATCAGCATAAATATGGCAATGCCGCCAAAGATGTAAACATAGCTTGCATTGCCGCCTGCTTCTATCTCTCCGCTTGTATGGGAGTATAAATGAATAGATGTTAATGGTTGCAGTGCGAAACCAAGCTCATTGCCTTTTGTTCTGAATTGTGACAGGCTTATTCCCATTTCCTTTTGTATCTGCGAACCCATGTATTTCTCAACCATTCCAGGAAATTTCAACTCCATTTTTTTGTAATCGGTGCCGGGCTTTAACAACAGGTAAGTAAAGAAATCGGATCGCATCCACGAATCTGACTTTGAGTCATTCCATCCAGTCATCGAGCCAAACACATCAAAATGAAAATGAGAATTGGAAGGCACGTTATCAATAACGCCGGTTACTTTATAAGACTCTGTATTGTTGTTGAAGCCAAGAGTTTTGCCAAGAGGATCTTCCTTACCAAAATATTTTTCTGCAGTTGCTTTTGTTATTACAACAGTATGAGGTTCCAGCAACGCTGTTTTTGCATCGCCTTCAATTAATGGAAGTGTGAATATGCGGAAGAAATTAGGATCAACAAAAGCAAATTGATCTTCTTTAAAAGTCTTGTCTTTATAAGTAATTTTTGATGCGCCGTATTGCACAAGTCTTGTCGCGTTCTGTACTTCAGGGAAATCATTTTTCATTGCCTGGGCAACAGGGGGCATTACATTAGCCTCATTTATTTTACCCCCATTAATGTTTGCCTGGAAAACTACACGCACGATATCGTCTGCATTTTTATTAAACCGGTCATAGCTCAGTTCATCCTGCACATACAGCATAATGATAAAGCACAAAGCAATGCCGATGGATAAACCAAGAATATTGATGGCAGAAAAAAGTTTATTCTTACGAATGTTTCTCCATGCGCTTTTTAAATAATTTCTAAACATGATAATGCGTTTAATCTTTTACGTTAGTATATTATTAATACTTTAATCAGTAATCCTTTCACTCAGTTCTCAAACTTTTCACCGGGTTTACAATTGCTGCTTTAATCGCCTGGAAGCTTACTGTGGCTAAAGCAATTATAACAGAAGAAACTCCGCCAATTATAAAAATCCACCAACTTATATTTATGCGATAAACATAGTCCTGTAACCATTTATTCATGAAATACCATGCAATGGGTGTAGCAATTATAAATGCAATTGAAATGAGTATAATGAACTCCTTTGAAAATAAGTAAACGATACTACGTGAAGTGGCACCAAGTACTTTGCGTATTCCAACTTCTTTAATCCGTTGTACCGCCATAAATGATGCTAAACCATATAAGCCAAGGCAGCTAAGGAATATAGCGATTACAGCAAATATTTTATAGAGCTGCGACAACTGGTTTTCCTGTTTATAAAAGTCAGCAATCTTGGTATCCAGAAACTGGTATTCAAAAACAAAATCAGGAAATGTTGCGTTCCATATCTTTTCAATTGATTGCATTGTGGAAGTTATGTTGTGCGATGACAATTTTAATCCTGCCTCGCTATATCCTCTTTTCATTGTAGTCATTATTACCGGCGCAAGATCGCGGCGGAAAGACCGTGAATTAAAATCCTTTAACACGCCCACGATGGGGCCTTTGATCCGGCCGTCCCAAAGATTTATTTCTTTGTTCAAAGCATCCTGCGGATTTCTGATACCCAGATTTTTTATAAGCATTTCATTTACTATAAATTCTTTCGCGGTATCGGATGCTGCTAAATTTCTGCCTGCAACAAGTGGTAATTTATAGGTTGGCAGATAGGCATTATCTGTCCATTTATTGATGGCATAAAAATCCGTTTCCTTTATTGCATGGTTGAATTTGAATGTTGTCCAGTTGTCATTATCATCTTCAACAGGCGTGTTGGAACTAAAACTTATACTCTGAATACCTTTAACACCTGATAGTTGTTTCTGCAAATAGTCAAGTTTACTGGTGCCGGTGCTATCACCCGCAAAGGGGACATTTACGATAGCATCTTTCTCAAAACCTAATGGCTGATTGGCAAAGTAATTCATTTGCTTTATAATGATCAGCGTTCCTATTATCAACGCTTGTGCAATTACAAATTGAAATACTACGAGTGCCCTGCGCAATGAAATCCCTTTTGTGCTTTTTGCGGAAAGCTTACTCTTTAAAGCATTAGCAGGGTTGAAAGCAGCCAACACCATTGATGGATAAAAGCCAGACAGCCCAGTAACGACAATAGATATGATAAAGAGGAATAAAACAAGTGCCGGGTTGTGAAAGATGTTTAGAGAAAGTTGCAGGTTTAATATTTTGCTAATAGATGGCAGTGTTATAAAAGCAATTGCTGCTGATAGTATTACTGCTATGATAACGATCAAAAATGTTTCTGAAATGAATTGCATTTTAAGCTGCCATTTATTGCTGCCTAATACTTTTCTAATACCTACTTCTTTTGCCCGGTTAACAGCTTGTGCAGTTGAAAGGTTTATAAAATTTACACATGCTATCAAAAGAATAAATGAAGCAATCAACCACAATACATTTATCAAATTGTGGCTAATCGTTTGGCCACTATAATCACCTGTTTTCGTATCATAATGTACATCGTTTAAAGGTTGTATGATGTGGCTATCCTTGTTTTCATTCGATTCCATTTTCTTTGAATAAGCCCTCAGTTGTGTATTGAATGCAGCTACTGAAATATTTGGCGGCAATAAAATATAACAACCAAAGCTGGACCCAGTGCCATCCCAGTCTATAGACTTTGAAAAGTCCTTTGTGTAGCCTGTACCATAAGAAATGACAACCTTTAACTGGAAATCAGTATTGGCAGGAATGGTTGCCAGGATGCCCGTAACCTTTAACACTTCACTGTTGTTCCATTTAATCGTTCTCCCAATTGCCGTCTTCCAGTCACCAAAATATTTTTCTGCAATTTCTCTGGATAGCACAACTGAGTTAGGGTTCTTTAATGCGGCAGCTGCATTGCCGGCTAACCAATTGAAATCAAATATGTCGAAGAATGAAGGCTCAAGAAAAAATACACCTCTTTCTTCCTTGAACTTTTTTGCCGGCTGACCATTGTTATCTAATATTAATAGCTGGTCATTGTAGTCAGCATAAACAGTCGCGATCTTTTCTATTTGTGGAAATTCACTTTTCAATCCCGTGGGCATAGGAAGCGGAACACCCGGGCCATAAAATGTTTCCGCCGCATCGGCATGGTGGTATTCTGTGAGCACCCGATAAATTCGGTTTTTCTTTAAATGAAAATTATCATAGCTCGATTGAAATTGTATAATGATAAATATCATCATACAAACAGCAATGCCAACTGCTAACCCCGAAATGTTTATAAACGTAAAGCTTTTATAACGTTTTAAATTTCTAAATGCGGTTTTAAAATAATTCTTTATCATAATAAAATTTTTATTCAGTTCTTAAACTCCTGACTGGATTTGAAGTCGCTGCCTTAATTGCCTGGAAGCTTACAGTCAGTAGTGCAATAAGAATGGCTACAAGAGCTGCCATTAAAAATACCAACCAACTAATTTGAATGCGATATGCGAAATCGGCTAACCATTTATTCATTAACCACCATGCAACAGGGAAAGCAATAAGAATAGCTACTCCAACAAGCTTAAGAAAATCTTTTGATAGTAATGTTGTTATGCCAGTAACTGATGCTCCCAAAACTTTTCGCACACCTATTTCCTTTGTCCGTTGCGTAACGGCAACCATCACCAGGCCAAACAATCCGAGGCAGGAAATGAAAATAGTAAGTATGGAAAACACCAGGGATAAATTGCCAAGTCTCTGTTCGGTTTGATATTGTTTATTGTAATCTTCATCAACAAAAAAGTATTCAAACGGATGATCGGGTAAAAGTTTTTTCCACGTGTTCTGCAAAGACCTTATTGCATGCTGAACATCATGTGTATTTATCCTTGCAGAAATATACCGGTACCAACCACTGTTAAGAGGCATAATGTGCATTACGACCGGCATTATTTTTTGCTGTAAAGAATTGTAATGAAAATCTTTTACAACCCCGATGATTCTTCCTTTTTTACCAAGACCCCATTCAAAACTCTTTCCAATGGCATTTTTCGCATCTCCCCAACCAATTTCTTTTACAGCAGTTTCATTAAGGATAAAAGCCGAAGAATCCGTACCATAATTTTTTGAAAACCCTCTTCCTGCAGCAATTTGCAATGCATAGGTGTTGATGAAATCATAATCCACTACCAACGTGCTCATTGACTGTGACTGATCACGGGGTACTCCTTCAGGTAATGTGACTATATTGTTAAGTGTTTTGCCTGGTGTTAACGACGACGAGGTGACCATTACCACGTCCGGTTCTTTTTCAAACTCCTTTTTTATGATTTCTTTGGCCAGGCTTTGGGTTTGATTACGCAATGGGATAGCGACCACTTGCTCTTTATTAAAACCTAAATCCTGCGATTGCATATAATGCAGTTGCTGTGATGCTATTATTGTCGATACTATAAGAATGACAGAAAGTGTAAATTGAAAAACCACCAATGTTTTTCGCAGCGACAGGAAGCTTCCTTTTTTTCGTACTACATTTTTAAACACATCTGCGGGGCGTATATTTGAAAGGTAAAATGCGGGATAGATGCCGGCGATGATTCCCAATGCAACTGCAAATGCAATTAGTGATAATACTAAACGCAATGAAAAATTTGCGTGGAAAGAAATATTTGTTTGTGCGATATTGTTAAACAGTGGCAGGCAAACCTGGGCAAGGCCAAAGGCCAGCAACAAAGCAGTTATTGAAATCAAAACTGATTCAGTAAGAAACTGGGCAATCAATTGCCCTAAAGCTGCACCTGCAACCTTTCGAACCCCGATTTCTTTGGCTCTTTTGAATGAAGTGGCAGTAGAAAGATTTATATAATTGATGCATGCCACGAGCAATAAAAAAATAGCGATGGCTATAAATATGCGAAGAGATGTGATACTGCCATTGGGATTTATTTCATTCCGAAGATCAGAATGAAGATGAATATCTTTTAATGGTTGTAAAAAATGTAAGCCGGTAAATCCTGTGGCCCTGTTATCATCACCATTAAAAGTAACAGGCATTGCCAGAGATTTACCGGCGACAAATCATTTTTATTGTGAAATGATTTGTTCATTCAGTGTGCTGGAGCGTTTAGGGATTGATAATACTACTAACTGGTGGAATGATGATTATTATACTTATGTG
>JGI24806J26614_1000132_pt1 | contig 16754 bp, 17 predicted proteins | sample Kansoi200umMDA_FD_26614 | JGI IMG/M metagenome (IMG submission 26614)
ATTTATGCAGGCACATAAACGATTGCCTACCGATGCTTCTTCAGATATTGCATTTACACTTATTGAACCTTACTTTCTTTATTGGATTGCTGAACAATTGCCTGCTCCACGGAATGCCTCCATGTGTTCTCTTTTTACACCTTGGCCGGCGGCAATAATGGTTTCCACCTCTGATGCAATGGGCACTGTACGTCTTACAGATGCAACAGGTAAAATAATTTTTGTCAATAATTATCATTTAGCAAAAGGAGAAACCTTTATGTCATTAGATAAACCCGCTGCCCTATCCGAGAGGGTATATTACCTTCATTTAATAAAAGCTAAAAAAATAAATATCGGGCAGATTATTATTAATAGCTCTAAATAAAATGATAGTTAATTAGTTTGTAAAACGTAGCCAACATAGCGGGTTAATACCTCCGGCTTTTCAAAACATACAAACAATTAAAGCTGGTTAATTCGCTCTTCTTCCAGATCAACCTGGTAAATCTGCCAGCGGATAATATTTTCATCTAATTCGGGATGTTTATTTAAACCTGCTAAAAATTTTCGTTGAGCTTCCAATACCTGCAGGTAATCCTGTTTTGCCTGTGCGCTCATCTTTAAGTTTTCCGGCTGGTTAATTTTACCTTCCCACTGGCTCACCATACGCAGTAAATGGGCATCATTCAACAAACCTGTTTCCTGTTTTTCTTTTAAAAATTTTACAGTATAAACAGCCAGCTTATTTTTTATTTTCAATTTTATTTCCTCCTCAGGTAATTCATTGGAATAGTCAAACAGTTTAGTTCGCTTAATAAAATATGGAAGGGTAAGCCCCTGGATCAACAAGGTTAGCAGGATAACTAAAAATGTTACAAAGAGAATCAGGTTCCTGTAAGGAAATGGTTCACCGTTCTGCAGCGTTATCGGGATGGCTAAAGCAGCAGCCAGCGATACCACGCCACGCATCCCCGTCCAGCCCAGCAGAAGTGGTATGCGCCACATCCTGCGGGGGTTTTGCCTGCTGGGAGTTACACTCGGCCTGAAAATGATTGTTGCTATCAACGCAATATAAGAGCTGATAATTCTTGCCACAATTAAAATGGCGGTTACCAATATTCCATACCTGATGGCTGTGCTCAGCGGTATGCCATCCGCATGCAGGCCACCAATTACCTGCGGCAACTGCAGGCCAATAAGCATAAATACAATTCCATTAAGAATAAATACAAAAGCTTCCCAAAAATTATATCCTTTTATGCGGCTGGCGCCGGATAGAAACACAAGGCGCTTATTTGACAAAAATAAACCGCCGGACACCACAGCTAATACCCCGGAGCTATGCAATTGTTCAGCAATCCAATAAAGAAAGTAAGGTTCAATAAGTGTAAATGCAATATCTGAAGAAGCATCGGTAGGCAATCGTTTATGTGCCTGCATAAATATCCATCCAAAAATCAGCCCGATACCAATGCCTCCAATCACCATCCATGAAAAACTAATTATTGCCTGCTGAAAAATAAACTGGCCCGTGCCCACAGCCACCAATGCAAACCTGAAAATAAGTAGTGACGATGCATCATTAAACAGGCTTTCGCCTTCCAAAATGGCAGCGGTGGTTTTTGGGATCTTTACAAATTTCATGATGGCTCCTGTACTTACAGCATCCGGTGGTGACACAATTCCGCCCAGCAAAAAACCCAATGCAAGTGTAAAACCGGGAATAAAATAGTTAGTTAATAGGGCAACAGCCAATGCAGAAAATAACACCACCAAAAAAGCAAAGCTGCTTATAATGCGCCACCATTTTTTCATTTCTTTAAATGAAATGTCCCATGCAGCGTCAAACAGGAGTGGCGGTAAAAAAATAAAAAATATCATGTTTGGGTCTACCTGTACTTCAGGCAAGCCGGGTATAAAGCTGATGAGTAAGCCCGCCACTACCAGTAACACCGGGTAGGCGATCCGCAACTTATCTGCCAGCATTTCTATAAGAACAATGGCCGCAACAAGTGCCAACAGAAAGGGTAACTGTTCATGCATGATTATAAATATAAATGAGCAATACGAAATGGCAAATATAATTTTTACCCGGTTTGTGTTATTACAGGGTTGGCTTAAAGATTATAATTTGAAGAAAAAAGATATGGGGGCTCTGCAAAAAAAGAATCTTTTTTAAATTCGTTCTTTTAAAAATGTAAACCACAAATGCTAATATTGTTTAGACATGATAATCGTGCATGCCGTTCAAAAGCTTTTGAACATATCAAGGTTAAAGGCCGTATTATTTTTATCTAAACCATCTCCGCAACAGGAATTGCGTTCCTGGTATGCTAAATTAATTTCAACATCTTTCAGAGGTAAGCTGTTTGTAATGTATGTACATGAGCCATCGCTGATGCTTGTGTTAACTAAAGGCAAAACTATTTCCAATACATTGCCGGAATTCTATGATCGTTTGGAAGCATTGCTGAAAAGAAATCATTTTAAAACCGATTTTATCGGGAGAGAAATGAAATTGATCAGGGAAGGACATGTAATCAGTAAAACCAATAATAAATCTGTCCTTGCCAACATGATTTCAATTACTTTAAATATTGAGTGCAGTTGTACCCGTTTTGAAAGTTATGATGCTATCGATGCCGATAGTATTGAAGATTCTCACCTCGATTGGCTAAGTTACGATCCTTCAAAGCCATATAAATTTAAACGAACAATAGACTATTGGAAGGACAGAGGTTTAATAAATGAATATGAAACAGAGAAGTAAAAGAGAACAATTTTATAGAGAAGTGGGCGAAGCTATGTCTATGAATACTATGAGAAGCTTTATTAACATGGATACACTTGAAGTGGATATACACCCAGATGAAGATTACTTCAGCTTTGGTGATGTGGAAGACACCGCCAGGGAAGCGATGGAAAACCCCGATAAATTTTTGCCTGTAGAGGTCTTAAGCTCTTCTGAGTCTTTCAGAATTATGGAAGCGTTTATAGAAACCGTAAAAGATATTGGGCTGCAAAGAAATCTCATCAATGCGCTGGAACGAAAAAGGCCATTTGCCAATTTTAAAAACATAATAGACAATAGTTCTGTGAGGGAAAAATGGTTTCAGTTTAGAGATGAAGCCTACATGAATATTGCTAAAGAATGGATCGATGTAAATGCAAGTGATGATTTAAAAGAAAAAATTAAATCACTTCCCTCTGTTGTTGCTCTTACCCAAAACAAAAACACAGGTGATCAGTAATCTTTAGCCCTGGCTGCTCCATATTAATCACGCAAGCCAATCCACTCAATCTGCAAAGGACCCGTTTCTCACCCGATTGCGGTAGAAAAAAAGTAATTTGTAGTTTAGATATTTGTATAAAGCCAGCTTTGCATGCAGCAGATAAAAGTCGCCATATTCGAAGACAACAAACATCTTCGTGAAAGCCTTTATTATTTAATAAATGGTACCGGAGGGTTTACCTGCACGGGCGCCTTTCCCGATAGTAACGACATTATTTTCCAACTAAAAAAATCCCTGCCGGATGTGGTACTCATGGATATTGAAATGCCCGGCATGAATGGTATTGAGGCGGTTAAACTCATTAAACAACAATTCCCGATTGTGCAGGTTTTGATGCAAACTATTTTTCATGATGATGATAATATTTTCAATGCTATTTGTGCAGGTGCATCAGGCTATATTTTAAAAACAACATCGCCTGCTGGTTATATTGATGCAATAAAAGATGTGTACAATGGCGGCAGTCCTATGACGGGTTCTATTGCACGTCGAGTACTCGAATTGTTCCAGAAAAATATTACACCCGCAGCCAACACAGATTACCAGCTTACGCCAAAGGAGAAAGAGATCTTGCAGCAACTGGTAAAGGGCAAGAGTTTTAAGATGATCGCCGATGCTATTGGAGCCACGTATGAAACGGTGCGTACACACATGAAAAACATTTATGCCAAGCTGCATGTAAACAGCAATACAGAAGCCGTTTCCAAAGTGTTGAATGAAAAGATCGTCTGAGTTTTTTGTGAGCCAACTTTGGTAGTACTATGAAGCTTTCGTTCGGCCATGGGCGGAACTCTCTTATGCTCCTTCCCATTACACCAATTACATTACCTACTTTTTCTAATTATATTTATGCAAAACAATGAATGTTTAAAAGCTGCTTATACATTTTGATATTGCTGTTTTTGCAAGTAGCAGCAAATGCGCAAAATTCCCATACAGATTCACTGCTTCACTTGTTGCAAAATGCAAAAGAAGATACTAATAAAGTAATCCTGCTGAAAAATATTGGTGCTGCTATTGCTAACGAAGATGCTACAAAAGCAATTGAATATTGGAAACAGGGAATAACGCTAAGCAGGAAACTAAATTACACAGTTGGCCTTGCAAGAAGTTTTATCAATATAGGTACGGGCTATGCCTATCTCAGTAAACTTGATTCATCAATTGCTTATTGCGACTCGGCAATTATATATTGTAAAATACTCAACGATCCCGAAAGACTGGCGCTTGTTTACCTGAACAAGGGCGATGCTTTCAGGGGACTTGAAGATTTTAAAACGGCTCTCTTATATTGCGATACCGCAAGCATATATGCAGCTCGAACAACCAATACAGACAGGCAGGCACGCATTTACACTATCATTAGCAATATATATTCTAATCAGGGCCAATTTGCAAATGCCGTTATTTTTCTTAATAAAGCAGTTGACCTCTATAAAAAAGATAACAACACTGTAATGCTTGGACAGTCGTATGATGACTTTGCAGATATCTTTTATAACAAAGGAAAATTAGACTCTGCGCTTGTTTTCCGTAAAATGGCAATACACATCGGCGAGAGTGCGAAGGATTTTAAAAATCTTTCAACTTACTATTATGGCGCTGCAACAATTTATGACAAGCTGGAAAAATATAAGGATGCAGAAATTTATGCAGCAAGATCGTTAGAGTATGCGAAGCAGCAGCAAAATAATATTCAACTGGCATCTGCCTATACACTGCTTGGCAATATTTATATGAGGCAAAAAAAGTTTGATGAAGCAGTACAGGCAGGCAATACGGCTTACCAGTTTGCTCTTAAAGAAGATTACATAAGTTGGCAGCAGGAGTCAGCGGCATTGCTGTCGGCAGCATACACCGGAACAAGCGATTATAAAAGTGCCAATCGCTTTCTTACCATAAGCACTGAACTTAAGGACAGTCTTACACGCCAGCATTTTAACGGGCAGGTGGCCGGGTTGCAATCTTCCTTTGAACTAAAAGAAAAAGACAAGACAATTTTATTACTGAATAAAGACAAAGAACTGCAACGACAAAAACTGCAACAGCAAAATATACTTATGATTGGAGCTATTGTTATTGCATCGCTGGCACTCATAGGTGTATGGCTTTTAGTAAACAGGAATAAGTTAAAGCACCGCATGAAAGAGCTTGAGCTGCGTGGTAAAATAGCTGCTGACCTGCATGATGAAGTAGGCAGTACCCTCAGCAGTATCCGCATGTATAGCGATATTGTAAAAAACCAAACGCACTACTCTGATAAATCATCAGAGCTGCTTGGCAAAATAAGCAGCAACAGCAAAGAGATGATCGAGAACATGGGCGATATTGTATGGATGATAAAACCCGGCAATGATGATTTTAAAAATATTGAGAACCGCATGCTCAATTTTGCCAATGAACTCTGTTCACCCGGAGAAATAAATTTTGAGTTCAATAAAGATGCGTTAACAGATGCTATCCAAATTTCCATGGAGCAACGGAGAGACATTTATCTCATTTTTAAAGAAGCAGTCAACAACGCAGTGAAATATTCCGGTTGCCACAACATACGTACTGCAATCACATTACAAAATCATCATCTCAAAATTCTTATAAGTGATGATGGCAATGGCTTTGATACAAGTGCAGTAAAAAATGGAAACGGACTTTCCAATATGAAGAAACGTGCGACAACACATAAAGGAACATTTACAATTAATTCTGCTGTCAATGAAGGAACAGAGATTGTTGTTTCGTTTCCGGTATGAATGGCGATGGCTTCGTAGGTGGTCCGTATCAATTACTGAAGCTAATCCATCAACCTCTAATCAGCTCCTGTCTATCCTCTGAATACTGCAATAACAAGAAATAAATAATCTTAATTTTCTTCCTCTCTCCATCAAATATATTTACATTCAATAGCTGATTCAGCAGACAGCGATTATTCTACTTAGGAGGCCAAAGTGGTACCAAATCCACCTATTTGTAAAATAAATTCAGATAATTATATGAATCTTGAGCGGTATAAATATTCAACGAATGAATCCTTTCTTGATTTTGAGTTTCACAGTGAAGGGCCAAAAGGAAAGGTAAAAAAAATTGTGCGTTTCAGTCCGCAAAATGCCAACGGCATAACTTACTTTAACCTTGGCTTTGGGGATTGGAATGAAGAAAAGAAACAAGTTGATGATAAAATAGTAACCAATAACCAGGACAGGGAAAAGATACTGGCCACTGTTGCATCAACCGTTTTAGAATTTACCAGGCATTTTCCCGATGTTATGGTATATGCCAAAGGAAGCAACCCGGCAAGAACAAGATTATACCAAATGGGACTTGTTGCAAATTGGGATGAAATTGATCCTTTACTCTATGTTTACGGATTTTTTAAGAATAAATGGTTGCCCTTTGAAAAGAATATTAACTATGAGGCTTTTTTGGTCTTGCGTAAATAATTTGTAAATTTATAAAAGTAAACGTAAGTGATAATGTTACCTGAAATTAAAAATAAAAAAACAATACGTAAGAAACTTGCTAAGACTGTAGTCAGCAATAAAGTAAAAGATTATGGTAATGATCCCTTCTTTATAAAAAAGGCTAAACAATCAAAAGAATTTCTTGAAAAACATGGTTTCCCTAATGAATTATTAATTAAAAAATAATTCCCATTTTCAAACATTCTTAAGCCCACATACAACAAATTCTCTGTAGCTTTTTCGATTAAATTTTTTGGAAGACCTGCTCTGTAAGGCCCTTATAGCAGTCCCAAAAAGAAGGTGATGCGTAACGACTTATGGAAATTTATATTTCCCTTGCTTAAAATCTTTGATTGCCTGCTCTGACAAAGAATCTAATTTTCTCCCTGTAATATCTTTTTCAATTTTAGCATCCCATCTTTCAATTTCATAATCCAAAAACCTTTGCCTGAATTTTGAATATTCAGTATCTGAAAGTCTTGAAACGGAATCTTCTAATTCTATAAGCTTTTGCATCGCATTTATTTTTAACTAAGTTAATAAACCTTTCTTGCATGACTTTAGTCCGCAAAATAATGTTGACGTTACTTGCCGAGTAAATAAACATAACGTATAAGAATGCGATATAACAAAGCTCAATCAATGCACTAAAGCCCGTACCAAAACTCTCTCCCTCAATTGCGGTATTGTACACACTTCAGAACCTTTTCATTTTTACACTATAAACATTGTAATCATGAAAAGATATTTTACGATAATGCCATATAGTATTTTTATACTGTTCATTTTATTTTCGTTCTCATTAAACGCACAAACATGGCAGCCGCTTGGCGATGATGATTTTAACCAGGCATCATACTATACGGCAACTTATACCAACATTGCGATAGCCCCGGATGGCACTGCCTATATTGGCTATTCTGATTATGAACACAACAAAAAACTTACTGTAAAAAAATACAGCAACGGGCTATGGTCTTTTGTGGGCACGCCGGGTTTTTCTTCAGGAGAAGCAAAATATGTAAGCATTGCGATAGCGCTGGATGGCACACCTTATACTGCATGCCAGGATTTCGGCAGTGGTAATAAAGCAAGTGTAAGAAAATGGAATGGCAGCGCATGGATAATTGTCGGCAATGATGCTTTTTCTGCCGGTGCTGCTGAAGAGATCAGTTTGAAAATAGCTCCGGATGGAACGCCTTATGCAGGTTATAAAGATAAAAGCCTTAGCTCAAAAGAAACAGTGCAGAAATTCAATGGGACCGCATGGGTTGTTGTTGGCACTGCGGGTTTCTCTGCCGGCATTACAACTTCTAACAGTCTGAGCATTGCACCGGATGGAACGCCGTACGTAGCATACCAGGATTATGGAAACAGCAGCAAGGCAACTGTAAAAAAATATGATGGAGCTGCATGGGTTGATGTGGGCACTGCCGGTTTTTCGGCTGCTGCCGTTAAATATACAGGTCTTGCAATTGCAGCCGATGGAACGCCATATCTGGCTTATGATGATTATAGTTTTTCTTATGGCAAAGCCACCGTACAAAAATGGAATGGCAGTGCATGGGAAACGGTAGGCAGTGCAGGCTTTTCAGTCAGCAGCATTACCTATATTGATCTTGCTATATCTGCTGATGGCATGCCATATATTGGTTATGCCGAAGGCGCAGCAACTACCGTAAAAAAATATGATGGCACTGCATGGGTCGATGTTGGAAATGTTACTCCTCCAGGTAGCGGTTTTATTATAAGGTCACAGTATTATATTAGTTTGGCTTTATCATCCGATGGTACTCCATATATAGGCTACCAGGATGGAGATGTGCCTTCAACCATAGCAATAGTAAAAAAATTTGAAGGCGGTAAATGGGTGGTATTAGGGGGTGGCGGCCTTGTCGCCACTAATGGTGCTGCTTATCCAACGATAGCCATATCAAAAATGGGAACCCGTTATATAGGTTACGGTGATTATGAAAATGAAAACAAAGCCGCTGTAAAAAGATTTAATGGCACGTCATGGGAGAATGTTGGCAGTGCTGTTTCTTCAAGTTATGCTATTCAAACATTTATAGCAATGTCACCTGCGGATACACCGTATGTTGTTTATGATGAGAACACCAATTTTGGAGGCAAAGGTGTTACAGTAAAAAAATTTAATGGAACCATTTGGGAAACGGTTGGCAACGAAGGCTTCGCATTAACTGGCCCCGGGGCTAACATCGTTTTTGGAAAAGACAGTACACCATATGTAGGTGCAGAGAATATTGTATATAGACTAAACAAAGCAACCAATAAATGGATAAGTATAGGAGAATTTGGTGTTCCCTACCAAATTGCTGCAGTTCCTAACTGCCTTGCAGTGGCGCCTGACGGCATGTTGTATGATGCCTATAGAAGTCGTTTTTCTGATATTTATAATGGCAATCAGGATAAAATTTCAGTAGGAAAATATGACAGTACTTCCAATACATGGTCATACGTGGGCAGCCAATATATTGGGGACAGCACTACTGCAGAAAGTAACCTGCATATTTCCCCAGATGGCACATTATACCTGTGTTACCAGGATTATAAATCAAAAGACGGAATTGCAGGAAGAGCAACAGTAAAAAAGTTTGATGGAACAGATTGGGTAGATGTAGGCAGTCCACGTTTTACACCGGGCATTGCCTCGCACCCACGGCTCGCCATTGCTTCAAACGGCACATTGTATGTAGCTTATGGCGATAATTTTTTGCACATAGCCGATAACAAAGCCTCTGTTATGAAGTTCGACGGAACAGATTGGGTAGCCGCTGGCAACATGGAACTTTCCGCAGGTATTGCAATATTTACCGAGCTTGCCATTACTCCCAATGGCGACAGCGCCATTATGGTTTATCAAAGCGGAAATGTTTTTGCAAAGTCGCTTCTTATTGGCGGTCCGTTACCCATCAAACTGCTTTCCATAAATGCTTCTCTCGATAACAAAACAGGCGTTGCTATAAACTGGAAGGTAAGTGAGGATGCAAAGAGCGCTTATTATGATATTCAACGCAGCTATGACTTACGAACTTTTACAACCATCGGAACTGTACATGCTAAAGGCGCCGCGGCTAGCGAGTATATCTATTATGACAACACTGCGTTTACCGGCAATGCAAAAACAGTTTTCTATAAATTAAAAATGGTTGATAAAGATGGTGGCGCTGAGTACAGTAAGATAGTATCTGTTAGTTCAAATGCAACCGGTACCAATGCTATCATTTATCCCGTTCCTTCGGTTAATTACATCATCATAAAAGCGAACGGCGCTCAATACATGAACAGCGAAGCAACGATATATGATAATGCGGGCAGGCTTATAAAAACCATTACCATCAATAGCATAGAACAATTCACAGATATAAGTAAACTTCCTTCAGGCATGTACTATATCAGATTAAATGATGGAGCAAAATTAAAATTTCAGAAGATGCGTTAGTAGGCGTTTCTTTAAGAGAATTTTTTTAGATACAGGCTGTAGTATAATGTTGACGCGATAAGTGATAAACAATTAAAAATATTTGTTCCCTGGGTTTTCACCGCATGGGCTACAAATTGTAATTTGTAAAATAGATGTCATATCCATAACATTCATCTGATCCTGGCTTCTGCTGAAAACTGCTACCGCGGATGTTCTACTTCAATTGTGCAAACCAATCCACTCAACCTGCAAGCGCCGCCGTGTGATCTTACATCGGAAAATCAAAATCAAATATAAATTTCCCAGGCTTTGGTAAAGGCTTTCGGGGCAGCATATCATTACGCATGGCTGTGTTGTATACAAAAGCCGCCATCAGCATGGCGGCCTGCTGCATGTCTTCAATAACCAGGTGGTCATAAGTGTCCATGTTACTGTGATGCGTACGGGTTTCATACTCCAGCGGATCCTGTATAAATTGAAAGGCCGGTATACCCACTGCATCAAATGAAATATGATCAGTACTTCCGGTATTGCTGGACGTAATTCCTGTGGCGCCCATTTCAGCAAAGGGAGCCAGCCAGGCTTTAAAAATGTTCCGTGCTCCTTCGTTGTTCTGCAGGTAAATACCACGGATCTTTCCTGAACCATTATCCAGGTTATAGTAAGCAGTAATTTTTGACTGCTCCGGTTTTAGTTGCATGGTGGCAGGGTCGCCAAAATGTTTTTTTACATAACCTAGCGAGCCATACAATCCCTGCTCTTCCCCACCCCATAATGCAATGCGTATGGTACGGCGTGGCTGTATGTTTAATGTTTTTAAAATACGCATGGCTTCCAGCGTTACAATACAACCTGCCCCATTATCAGTAGCGCCTGTTCCTGCGGCCCATGAATCTAAGTGTCCGCCAAGCATCACTACTTCGCTTTTTAACGTTGGGTCTGTGCCTGGTATTTCTGCCACTACATTGTAGCCCGTGAGGTCTTTGTCATAAAAGGTAGTTTGCACATCCATCTCCAATGTTACTTTTTTATGATCCTCAACTAACCTCGTCATTTTTAAATAATCTTCCCGGCTTATTTTCATTTCGGGTAAGGTTGACTGGTAGCCTTTGGCATACCCGGCGCCTCCATATACAAATACAGTTCCATCCCTGGACTGCCTGCTACTACGCAACAAACCGACCGCACCCTTTTTCTCCAGGTATAGGGTGGTGTAATATTCCTTTTTAATGTAAGGCAAATAGCTTTCTATCTGCGCACGTGTTACCATGTAATCATCAGGCAGATTATTCAAAGCCGTGTCTGCATACCTGGTAGCATAGGCTTTAAATGCATCGGGTATGTCGGTGGAACTGGGTTTTAGCATTACTATTTTTCCTCGTAAGGAATCACCGGCTTTATCTATGATAGCAGAATCCAGATCGTTTAGCATGAACAATTCTGATGTAATACTTTTAGCGGTACTCTTACACCAGGGAACGGGATAGGCTATGATGTTTTCATAATATGGCAGCTTCATAGAAAGGGTGGCCCGCTCACTGCTCCATCCTTTTCCAAATTCGCCCCATGCTTCACGGCCGGCATTTTGCAGCCCCCACTGTTTACAGATGCCGGTGACCCAATCAAGTGCCCTGTTGTAACCGGGGGAATTAGTAAGCCGTGGGCCGCACACATCGGTGATGTTATGTGCTATCATGCTGATTTGTGAATTGTTCTTTTCTTCTTCTTTAATCTTCTGCATCATTTGCATGTCCACATTTTCCTGTGCAACCACAATGCCGGCGCTAAAAAGAACGGTAATTGTAAGGAAGATAATTTTTTTCATGATAAAAGTTTGGAGTAATATATTGACTGAAACTGTGTTTTTCTGTTACTCAAGATAATCTTTCATTATTTATTTACAAACTTAGGGATGCGCATGTTTCCCCAGCTATTTTTCCATGACGAAAAACGCCGTACCACTGTAATTCCGGATAATAACTTACTGAATAAAAATGCGGAGTTTACAGAAACCACACAAGTTTAAACAAACAATAGATTATTGGAAGAACAAGAGTTTAATAAATGAATATGAAACAGAGAAGCAAGTAAAACAATCTGACCATTAACATTGGATTTGTTGACGCAATTAACCCCTCAATTGCCGTGATTACACCCCTTAGAATTGATTTTATAATATCATTTTTACATCATGGATTCGACATTAATCAGAGGTGATAAATTTTTTACTGTCGCTTATTATTTTATTTAACAACCTCTAAAAAGAGATCATGAGTAAAAAACATTCAATGAAGCTTGACTTTTACATCAACTATCCTGGAAATTGCGAACAGGCGTTTCGATTTTATGAACAGCACCTCGGTGGCAAAATCACGATGATGATGACTCACCAACAGCAGCCTGGTAATACCAACATACCGCAGAGCTGGCAGAACGCCATTCTGCATGCCCGCATCGAGATTGGAACTGCCGTACTCATGGGTGCCGACATTCCTAACGCCGAACCCATGCGCAGCGCTTACCTTACTCTTAGGGTTGACAGTGCAGAGGAAGCGGAGAGACTTTATGCACTACTCTCCGCCGACGGACAGATTTTTATGAAGATGGAAAAGACTTTTTTCGCATCCCGCTTTGCCATGTTGCGGGACAGGTTTGGTACATCATGGATGCTGCTCCACGAGGAATAGAACGTTTATTCATATTCGCAAGAATCGGCTCATAAGAAAAACGTAGGTCGCAATGAAATGAAGAACTTATTTTTATAAACAAAAAATAAATCACCTATAAAACAAACAATATGACACAAAAAACCATCAACCTTATTTATTGGATATCCACTATTATTTTCGCGGGCCTTATGATATTCTCTGCCGTGGGAGGTATTCAACCTACGCAACAGGCAATTCAACTAATGCATGATAGCCTTGGCTATCCTATATACTTTATTCAAATGATAAGTATTGCGAAACTGCTTGGCTCCATTATAATTTTAATACCCGGTTTAAACAGGATAAAAGAGTGGGCATATGCGGGATTGTTTTTTGATCTTGCAAGTGCTGTTTATTCCGGCATTGCGGTCTCTGGCAAGTTTGATCCTATGATGCTTGGTATGCTGGCATGGATAATACCCGGCATATTTTCATATTATTTCTGGCACAGGAAAATGAAAGGGATAGATGTTTCTGGCCAAATAAAAGAAAGGTGACTGTTCTGCAATTCATGACTGGCAACAGCCTTCTATAAAAACATATATAAAAACATAAAAAAAATTACAGCCCGTTACCCGGTATGAATATTGAAGCCGGTTCTGTTCCACAATTTTTAACCTTTAAAATTTAATTTTTATGGCAACAACACAAAAGATCAGCTCCAACTTGTGGTTTGCACATGAAGCTGAAGAAGCAGCAAATTATTATGTTTCCATTTTTAAAAATGGCAGGGTGAAAAAAATAACCCATTATGGAAAAGAGGGGTATGATATCCATAAAATGCCGGAAGGCACAGTGATGACTGTTGAGTTTGAATTGGATGGTCAAACTTTCGTTGCACTCAATGGTGGCCCTATTTTTAAATTTAATGAGGCCGTATCCTTCATCGTTAATTGTGATACCCAGGAAGAGATAGACTACTATTGGGAAAAGCTTTCCCAGGGAGGCGATAAACAAACACAAGCGTGTGGCTGGCTAAAGGATAAATATGGCCTCTCATGGCAGGTTGTTCCAAGGCAATTGTCGGAAATGATGAGCGACCAGCCAACGGAAAGATCAGAATCGGTGATGAAGGCAATACTGCAGATGAAAAAACTCGATATTAAAAAATTAGAAGAGGCTTATAACGGCGCTGCAGTGCTTTCCTAGGCTGAACTTACATATTGAGAACAAAAGCAAAGAACACAGGGATATAACGGCTATTACATACAATAGGGTACAATAAGGGCTGGAGGAATAAATTTTGCCACCTTTTTACCTACTTTTAAGAATACGTATAAAACAATAAAAACCAAATCGCCCATAATATACCATCTAAGTTATTTTTTTGTTTATTAAGTTTTAATATTGTATTTTTGTTTCAAATATTACAATATGCCAGATATTTTTGATATGCCTCTTGCCGATATTATAAAAGAAAAAATACTCCGTAAGGAAAAGGAAATCGTTGAATTGAGGCAGCAATTTAGATTGATAACAGGCAGCGACTTAGATACGCTTAAAAACAGCACTATAATTGACTTTAGGGCGGCAGCAGAAAGACTTAATTCTACCTCAAATAGCTCTGCCGCATTAGAAAATAATGTAACATATAAAACACCTTCATTGAAATCTCTTAAGGAAAAGATATTGTCTTATTTGAAAGAAAACAACAGACTAATAAAGACTAATGAATTAGTTACCCATTTTTACCCAAACATAGAAAAATCCAGCAGATTGGTTATGACACGCAAATTTTCTTTAGCCTTGAATTTATTAAGAACCGATAACAAAATTTTTTCTAAAAAGGGAGATGGAGAAAGGGGCGATTTTTATACTGTAAACAAATATTTAATTGAGCAAAATAGAGAAATAGCATAAATAAAATAGAGCAGTTTTAATCTGCTCTATCAAGATATTTAAGGAGAGAAAAAAGTTATGAAGTTTTTAGCTGAAACTCATAACTGCTTTTTAAATCAGGTCTTTGCGAAATCGGTTTGCCAGCGAACCATGCTGGAACCGAAAGTAACAGAGACTTTGTTTGTTATTGCCAAAGATACAATATGTATCTTTTAAAACCAAATAGAAAGAGTTTACGTTTTCTTTTTAGGAATAATCAACTCCTTTACCAGTTCTTCAAACGTGCCGTTTATTTGCAATTTTTCTTCGTACTTACTTGCACGTTTCTTTGGCTTTTTGGTGGGCTTAGTTTTATTTTTTGTTGGCATCAATGCAAGTTAAATATATTTCCATTCATAGCCGCCTGCATAATTCCTTAAACCTTTTAGGGCTTTAAAAATACTTTGATGTATAATACCTGTTGCCTTTTCTGCTTCTACTACTGATGGATATTGTGCTATCACTTTGCCATCTCTTAACTGAACTACCGGACGACCTTTTACTTTTGGATTTAAATTCAATGGCTGCAAGGAAGGTGCTATTACAACCTCACTGGTTAGTCCTGTGTCTTTAATTAATTCTTTATATGGTAATCTTCCTGTAAGATTAGTTAATGACATTTCAAACCTGTTTCCGTCTTTCATTTTTCTTGTGTTATACCGATAACTTGTTTCTTCGCAATACCGTTGTAAATGCTTTGGACTTAGATTGTGATAAACTCCAATAATTGACCTTTTAAACATTGAAAACGCACCTTCAATACTGTTGGTATGGATAACATTATTTCTTACAAATTCATTATTGCTATGGTTAACTGTTTGATGCCCTGCATAATCTTTTTCTAATCCGTTATAGTTATTTGAAGAATCTGTAATAAGGTATGAATCTCTGTCTATGTTTTCTCTTATTATGGGTTGAATATTTGCTGAATTATCAGCTTTACCAGATACCACTAATTTTAAATTTCCACCTCTTTCAAGCATACCTACAACCATAATTTTATTGTTCACCGTTCCGCCGCTTTCTGTTCTTAATGATGCTCTTTTAGTTCTACTCATATTCTTTACTTTGCCGCCTATATAAACTTCATCCACTTCAACAACATTTTTTAGTAAAACTGAATCTTTACTCTTTAAACTTTCTCTTATCCTGTGTAACATAAACCATGCAGTTTTTTGTGTAACTCCTAAATCTTTTGCTAATTGAATTGAGCTAATTCCTTTCTTATGAGATATGATTAAATACATAGCAGGAAACCATGTAGATAAAGGAATATTGCTTGCATGAAATACTGTACCTACTGTTACGGTAAATTTACTATAACACTTGTTATTGCGGCATTTGAAGCGTTTGCCGTTGTCTATGGTATATGGCTTATCTGTTCCACATTTAGGACAAGTTGGATTACCGTTCCATCTCTGCTGAATTAAAAACTCTTTGCACTTTTCTTCATCTTCAAATTTCTTCATTAAGTCTTTTAGGTTCTTTACCATAACAAATGATTTAGAACATAAAAATAATTCTTGTCCATGATACTACCTAATTTTTATTGAAATATTTTAAAATTATTTTGTATATAAATTAGTATTAATAACAAAGCCGTTTGCTAATTATAGTAGTAAAATGAGTACAAATACTCTATTTAATATGTGGAAATTACGGTGAAGTATACTAAAGAATTTTAGTAATGATAATTCATGGATATTATTACCTTTACAAATCCGCCCTTACTATCAATAAGGGCGGTGTATTTTATAACTATTAAAAGAAACGAAATGTCCAGATTTACCACAAGAGTTGAACTCTATGGAAGCCCCAATTACGAAACCTACAAATCATTGCACGAAGCAATGGAAAGAAACGGTTTTACAAGAAAAGTACAGTTAGGCGAATTTAAATCCAAAAGTAAAAGGTCGTCCGGTAGTTCAGTTAAGAGATGGCAAAGTGATAGCACAATATCCATCAGTAGTAGAAGCAGAAAAGGCAACAG
>JGI24806J26614_1000133_pt1 | contig 16733 bp, 15 predicted proteins | sample Kansoi200umMDA_FD_26614 | JGI IMG/M metagenome (IMG submission 26614)
GTTCCAACTCGATTCCATTGCCTGCATACGAGTGTGACGCTATAACGTAGCCTGCATAGTTCTCTGTGGATGTCCGGATGGTCGATTTCGGAAGGCCACCACTCGTAATCGGCTCCACTACCAAATTGCAGAAGCGAATCGTAGTATCCAGATGAATTTTCCCATCCTAAAGCCCCCATTTTCCAGAATATGTCTTCTAGGATTTCGTCTGGGAGCTTCGTAGCTGGTGAATCAACGGTACAGTCGGTTTGAACGCCCTTCTGAGAACCATTTGTATCCATGAATCAACAGGATCTTGAGCTTGCTGATACCCTTTGCAAGTTCTTTGGATATTTCAAGTGATGCTCTATGACGATCAAGGCTTACTGAAAAAAAGGTCGAAAGAAGGTCTACTCAAAATATCAAGTGTCACGTACAATTAGTACACAATATTAGTGTCCGAACCTTTGTTTGATGATGCTGGTATTCTTCTATTAAAACCGGTAAATGTGGCTACTGATAGCTTGTACAAAAAGTCTGAAGAGTAGATGGTGGCAAGGGTGCAGTTTTGGGTATTTACCACTTTCACCAATCAAGAGTATGCCATCACTTGCACATCAATTCTACAAGATATGACTTTGCAAAGTCAATATGCGGCGGCCGGAAAGCGCTACTTGCGTTCAAAGGCTGGACTATGGGTAACCAGATAGGACATGATTCCTTTGCTTTATAGACGATAGGACCCGTACTATACTCTCAAAGTATACAATAATAACGAAGGATAAGGAAAACAACAGCAGGTGATGGTACAGTGACAAAAGTTGGATTTGCGCAAGGTCGTCTGCGCTTGTAACGTCCGTGGTCGCCAGAGTAAGGGTATCCCAGTTGAATACAGATAATGAATGAAAAACAACGTTTAAGTTAGGGTGTAGAATTTGGGGTCGTAAAGGAGTAGGTTATGGTCTGATGACAGCTCCACGCTTTTCGTCTTCGATATAACGACCAATAGCAACCATATTCTATATTATGATATCAGTAAATGGTATTAGTCCTATGCTTAGCAGCTTACCTCGCCATTTGCACGAATGAGATAGCCAGCCAAGATGTCCCGATCAGCATGGGGCATAACATCACAAAGTTGATTCAGATTCTTTGTGAATTGTGGTGACGATTTATCTATCGTACTAGGCTGGAAAGAAGAACTAGGCGAAGCGATCCCTCCTGATGTACTGGGTCGGAAAGATAAGGTGGGTCGCATTTTTGAAGCTCCCGAATTTGTCGCTGGGCCAGGAAAGGAGGGAGTACGCGTAAGAGGGACGCCAGGAGGCGAATTGGACCGCTGAGGTCGTGGGCCATTTGGCACTCCCGGCATAGTGCTCAGGCTTATGCTCATAGTAAGGCTCATTTGAGGAGCAGACTCTGCCGAAGCGGCACTACCTTGCGATGATGAAGCTTGCGAAGCAAGCGGAGGAGCAGAAATAGGAGGATATACGTTAGATGGGGCAATCAAAGTCGAAGCTCTCTTCACGCGAGGTGCTCTTGGGCCACCTGGAATAGATGGAGCGAGAGGCGGTAAGTTTGCAGGAGGGGTAGGATTGGAGATCATTCCAGCAGTGAGAGAACCACTTCGACTAGGAGCACGAGGCGATACCAGTTTCCTTGGACCTCCTTCTGTTGCCGACTGAGTTCCACTGGGACCCGAACGTCCACGAGAAATACTTGTTTTACGCCCTAGAGTAGAGAACAGGCTCGCTGATCCAGCTTTGACGGCCGACGTCAAAGAGTTCGATTTTGGAACAGGCAGAGGAGCCATTTGAGCTCGTTGCTTCGCGAGCAGAGGATAAGGAAGAGTAGAAGGGACATCAGATACAGACATGTCTGGTCCACCCGGTGTGATATCAATTGCTTTATAGGCGTCTATTCTCATTGGGAAAGTTGTGTCTGAAAATATTGAAGCTCCCGAGGTCATTCGTGGATGAGCAGCCTCCATTATTACAGGACCATGCTCTGTCATAATTGGTGGTGGACCTACAAAAAGTAAGTATTTCATCATGAGAGCTGCAAAGGCTGCTTACGATTCTTGGCTTTGACCATCTCTATCCATTCTCCTAAACCGCAGTCCTCCGTCAACAACTCTGCCAGCTTCATAGCATATCCTCTGGCACGAGCCAAAGAAGTCTCTTCAGCCAAAACGTCGTGGAAGCTCATCGATGGTGGCCATGAAGCCAGTGGTTTGGATAGGGTCACAGTACTCTTCTTCTTTCTGAGATTGCGAGCGAGTGCTAGTCCCTTTGCTTTGAACACGGTAGGTGATATCCCACGATTGCCGTGGCCCAAGTTTGAGCTATTGGAGAGTGACGTTGTAGACTGTACAAAACCAGGGGGAGGAGAAGGAGAGTGTTCGCGATAGCCAGTACTCGGTACCGTCAGGATACCTTGACTGAACTGTTGGTCAAACTCTCCATCTTTAGTTGGTGGAGTTGGACCAATGTCGAGAGAAGGTCGAGCTGCATCCAGTAGGTCTGGATTATAGTACTCTAGACCAGGCGTAGGTGGGTTCGGTTGCGGGAGTTCGAAAGCGGCTTCTACCACTGGGGTCAGGTTGAGCATGATTTTGCTAGTTGAGGTAGCAGAGGGAGGAGTAAATGTATTCAGAGAAATATTTCTATCTTTCCCACTTGTTAGCTGACCGCGACTACTTCCGTCCAGGTTCGAATATGGCGAATCCTTGTTGTCTCTCAATTGATCGAGAAACACAGAACGGTGTGGGAATGCACCCTCTCGAATATGAACCGAACCAGTTGTATTTTCTATAGAGTTTGAAGGTGAGGTAGCCTTGCTTGCATTCATAGCATCTGCTTGTGGCTCTCGTAAAGGACTAAGAGGTCCAAGTCAGCATATGCAAGGAGATCAGAAGGTTTGACTCACTTTAGATCCTCAGAATATTCGCTGGCACTGCTAGGTGGATTTTCCTCGTTGAAAGATACCGCCACCAAAGAGTATTGCGACCCATTTTCTGGTGGAATCATGAGAGGACGAGGTGTCTCCAGGTGGTCATGATCAATTTTCCGAATTGCGACGGGTGTGGGTTCTCCATCATCCTTGGATCGGGTAACATAGACAACATTTTCACCCATCTGTTGCGGAGTTCCTGCCCTAGACGGCTCCTGTGATGAGGAAGCGCTTTTTGAATGAGCATTAGACCTTGGTGGCCGTGGTGGTGGGCTAATCGAGGAAACGTTTGCTAGAGTGTTAACGTCGATATGTCGTGGTGGTGCCTTAGCATCAGATTCGTCTCGACGAGGCAGTTTTCTGGCTGTTACATGAGGTTGCTTCGAGATTGGTGCAGGAGAAACGGGAGTAGAATCTAAATTAGTATCATAAGTTGCATGAATGACATTGCTGGCTTTAGAGAGAGGCGAAGTCGAGGAGGTGAACGATCGGACATCTGGAGAAATATTGGATTTTAAACTAGGAGAAGTAGTTACGCCGGAACCTAACATCTTTGCAGAGGAACTGGACTCCTTGGCAGATGCTCGCGGCCCCTCTTCAGCCTCGGCCAGCGGACCACCTCCGTTAGTCGATAGTCCAGCGCTAGCTAACCAGAGATCTGCTATGCTCTGTGGGATATCTGTCACTATTGGAGCTGCCACTCTGGCATCAATGGGTTTTGTTTCTCCTACGCCTGGGGTATGTATCGGAGGTGATGAGGTACTCGTAGATGTTGCTGATAATAGGTTGTATTGGGGAAGGTTGATATGCATTTCTGAGTGTGGCTCGTTCGGCCGTATGGAAGAGCTTCTGCCTTGCTCAGTATCAGAGGCCGTGACTTTGGGGGTCTGAAAGACGGGAAGAGTTCCGACAGCATCGTCACCGTCACCGTAATCACTACCGCTGGAAGATCCAGTTTGTCTATGATAGAATTTCATGCCGACTGGCGAGGGTCGACTACCCACTATCCCAACATCTCGCGGAGATTTGGGTGAGGCAGGTCCAGCTGTATGTCTGTCGTGCCGACTAGAGGTTATAGCAGACGAACCGGAGCCGGATGTCGTGAAATCGGAGGAAGTTCTTTGATGAGTTTGGCCATAACTGTCATTGTATGAGTTACTACCCGCAAATTCGTCTTTATTCGTGGATTTGTGATCACTCGTGCTAAAAGTACCGCTTGGGGAGGACTTTGACGCAAACGATGCATAAGAATATGACGAAGGAGAGGCATCTGGTGGATGAACAAATGCTAACCGCGATTGTTCAACCCCACGTCGTGCAAGAATTGATGAGGAAGGGGTAGTTGTCGAGGGAGAATATCGTGTAGAGTAAGCATTCGACTTTTCGGGCCGCGGAGTGGCTTCGGGATCGCGTTCTACGATAGCTACACGCCTGTTGTCATTAGCATTACTTTCTATAGAACCTCCGCGAGCATGTAATTGCCTGCTTTCAGGAAATGTAGTGGTTGTCGGTCTTGCCGATTGTGGTACGCGTTCATTAGGAGCATAGGCGCGTTCATAAGAGGTCGTTTGAGGTGCGGTAGATGGTCTCCTTGAGTCTACTTGTCTCTGGTCGTATCCATTGTCGTTTGTCGAGCGATAGCCACGCGAGCTGTCGGGTAGCTGGTAATACTCGAGCAAGTCGCTAGAGCTAGTATTCTCTCTCTCAAAATTTGGACGAGAGATACCATTACTAGAACCTAAGAAAATTCTCAGAAATCTTCTAGGCATGGAATAGTGGAAGAGGAATTTTACCGATGTCCTGAGCGGTAGTGCTTACTGCAGCATACTGTGCGAGGTTGCTCCTCGATCTTTCCGTTAAAATTGAAGACTCGTTTTTATTACCGTTCTGAATATTGACTTGACCGACGTTTTGCATTATTGGCCGTTGTCAGGCCCAGGTTTGCAGCCGCAAAGGTCGACAGTTGGACCACGCGATACACTTCTGCAGGGATAACGATCGTCTTGATATTTTGGAATTTTTAAAAATTCAAAAAGAAAGCAGGTTTTGCGCAGCGCAGGACAGACGCGCTCGTCAAAGGTAAGTCTCAATTTGGACAACCACGGCCACATTCAAATTTTCACTCTCTCTCGATCCAGTGGATCGACCAGGGTCGAAGTACACATTCTTTCTTAGTGCAGCAGTCATTTGAGCTGCATCTATTTTTATTATCTTTATGGCAGAAGGTTCACCAACCGCAAGCCTGGTTGAAGACGTTGTAATCTGTATTCTGGAGCACGTATACTGCAGAAGCAATCGTGATACATCCTTTCAAAGAGAGGAACTCGCCAAATGTTCTCTAATTTCAAAGATTTGGAGGCGACCGGCTCAGAATTATCTATTTAATTCCATTGAATGGAACGACAACATCAACAAGAAGCTCACGGAGTTTACGAAAAATCCTCATTATGAACAGCTCGCTCACCGTGTTCGAATTCTCGACCTCTGTATTGGACGACATGGGCTCCCATTGGTAAAGGTCGCAACAGCCATGACCTATTTCCCATATCTTTACGAACTAAGACTTCATGGTGAGCAACCTGAAGAACCTTCTCGAGCTTGTATAGCGGCATTTTCAAGAACACCGCCTATACATTCTCTACGTCTTCTCGCGTCTTCTAAAGATCTATTTATCATTCCTATGCTGCAAATTCCATGGCCACTTCGCCATCTGCATATCTCGCGGTACAACGTCAAAATGACAGACGAAGAGTTGCTTGCGAATGCAGTCAAAGACCTACCAAGTCCCCCATACGAGTTGGAAGAGTTTCGTTTTGAGAAGTTCCACGAAAAGTATACAGACTTTCTCAAGTGGCTGTTAGGAAACTCTATACAGTCTATGCAACGACTGCATATGGTAGCTGGCTTTCAGTTTGAAGAGCCAAGCACCCAGATGAAGCTTCCAAACTTGCGCTCACTCTCAGGGCGATTTGCATTTCACACAAAACCCTACATGTTTAATCCAGCACGCCTTACAGAAGTTACAATATGCTGTCATTCCTTGACAATGGTTCTTAGATATATAGAAATAATGCCACAGTTTGTAAAACGCCTGTGTTTCTTGTTGGAAGGAAATCCACAGGGATTCGGGACTACGGTCGGCGATTGGGACTTGGCCTATGTGATGGAGATCCTCCTCCTTACATATCCGATCAACGCGACTTTAACACAACTCAAAAGTCTGTCTTTCTGGGCTACTGATACTCACTGGCATCTACCTATCGAAAGAGATTACGAACATTTTTACAAACGGTTCGCTGATCTAGGTGTGATCCTACAAATTAGCTATCAACCGATTATGGTGAGTGTTCATACCGTATCGTCTCCGTAAATCTCAACCTTGGTTAGTTCCCTCCTATGATTTCCTTCAAAGGACAAACCTGTGAAGATCCAATAACAAGCATAGTAGCGATGAACTCCGCTGTAGGCCAAAGAGAAACAACGAGTGGTCGACGTGGATCCACCATACAAAAAGCATTGAATCGGTTATTCGTAGTTCCAGACTCTGCATCCCTCCTATCACTATTTAGAAGTACGAGTACAGCTGGCTGACTTGTTATGTAGCATCATGGAAGGAAATTGCGGAGATTTAGATTAGTCAAGCGGTTAATAGTAGATGGATCTGTTGTACATATATAGCTAGAGCTACATAGACGAGTCTAGACAGCTAGATAAGAGCAATGATTTGCAAGACGAGTGACATGAAACGAAAGTTATCGGTTTGTTCGCGATTGTCCCAGCCATTCCGAAAGTGCCCGACTTAGGGCCAAAGGATCTACTTGAGACTCGCTTGTCCCTCTTTTCGCAGTAGATATACTGCTATCTCCGACCATTTGAATATAACTAGAAACTAGCATTAGTTTTCTACCGTTCTAGCGGACGGAAGACCTACTTTGTTGTTGGATTCCACCGCCCAAATGGAATCCCAACTGCCTTTGCGATACTTTCTTGGCGGCCACTACTATTTGATGTTAAATCTAGGAACAGAGAACCAGGACTCGCTTCCATCCACATAGCATCCAGGCTCGAATCGTCACTGAAAATAACGACCTTATAAAAGATCAGAAACGTTTGCCGAATAAGTGTCCAACATACCTTGGATCTTAAGGCCAATCTAATCCTTGTTAGCCCAGTTTCCCGTAGAATGCGTACTTCGTAGCCATCTGTCTGTTCTAGTGACTTTAGCTTGGAGATGATGGCTTCCTCTTTGCTCCCAAGCGTTGGGTTCGGGATGTAAGTGATGACTGGTATCGACGAGTCGCTCTGAGATCCTGGAACGATTCCATATCCCGAGTCTCTAAATCCAAGGGAAACAGCTGCTCTATGCCTCCATATCTGCCACCAATCCGATCCAAGAGGCTCAAACGCATCAAGGAGATTCCAAGGATGCGGTCCCATTTTGGCATCAAGTTTCGGATTCCTCTTGGCAGCTCCTGGGTCGATCAATGCTACAGTGTTGAAAATAAAAGGTCGATGTGAAGTTGTGTAGTCACTCCAACCCTCTTGCCCTACCATCCCGCAACCAGGGAACAGGAGCCTGGGTATAACTCCAACAGGTCCAGCTGCTCTGGTCAAGATTATACGATTTGGTCGCTGGTCAACGAGACGGTCTGAATTAGCCAATTGAAGCGTCCGTAGGAAGCTCAGGGTAAAGGACTCGTTGATTTCTATCAAGACGTCAGCGATGGCATAGAGAAGGGATAGATACCAACCGGATTCTGGGCCATTGAATAACCATGTTAGCCCATCCACCTTCCATGCAAACTTTCCAAAGGTCCGTCTGGCGAAAGTGGCATTTATGTATTGTATATCCATAGAGGTCGGGTTTGGCTCCCTATCTTGATGAGCTGATATAACAGTTTGTTGAGGTGGAAATGTTGACAAATCTTGGGATACGAAGAAGAATACACCATCGAGCACATAGAGATTCTTGATTATTGTGAAGCCTATGAGTGATTAACGTCTAAACAAAAAGAGTGGTTACCTCTGCTTACCCGGAATGTGGCCCAATATTCTTGTTACCGGCAATTTATTGAGTATAAACTTTCCCTCGTGTGCCTTTGGAGCAGATTGGGCGGAAGTAAAGCCAGACCAAACCGTCTGTGGTTCTGCCTTTGTCTCGCTGGACAGTGAAGGATTAACGAGCTCGTCTGAATCGGAGAATAGAGTGCGTTTCTCTAGAAAATATAGTGTTCCGAGGATAAAGGCGACGACTACTCCGGCCAAGATGCTGACATCGCGTTTTCGCATCGTAAAGAGCAATGAATCGTTGTCAAAGAGGATGAGAATGGGTTTCTTAATTAGATATGCGGATAATTTAGGGGCTTGTGAAGGAGGAAGCAAATATAGGGGTCGCAGTAAGGTCGAAAGTCAGCTCCTTTGGGTCCTGGTAGCTTTTGAAGATAGAGGGAACCAGTCTTTAAGTAGAATGGAGATGTACACTGCCATTTCATGACGTATTTTAAAGTAAGTTGAGGCTCGGCGGGAGTATTTTGCATTAGTGGCGCAGGTTTTCTTAGAGCTGCCACGCTTCTCCGATGCAATATAAAATACCCGAATGGCTATATGATCGAATAAATTTGGCCATATCTCAAGTCGTGCATCGCTGAGTAAGGTTATGAGTCAAAATATCTCCTAACGCGTAATTTTATCACACTAACCAGGAGACAGGGTGCGTAAAAATCAAATGATCAACTTCTATGAGGAGATTACGGAGGCATATTGATTGCCTCTAATCACCCAGCTACAACCTTGCGACTGAGGGTACTTCTAGCCTCTTCCCATAAGTCTCGCTGGCCCCAACGCTCCGCTATTGCAGCTAAGATCATCCAGTAACCAGCCGAGTCCTCTTCGTTATCGCTGTCCATATCATGCTTGATGAACTCGACCGAGGCCCGACCTAGGTTTCGCAAGGTACTGATATCGTTTCCGACCAATTCTTCAGGACCAGGAAGTCTCCCTAATAGTGCAAAGATCCAGCGTTGGTGCACAGGCGTAGGTCGTCTTGGTGGAACAAGATATTCACTATCTTCCGGATGTGTATAGGCCGAAATCCAGATTGAATGCCAATGAAGCAGTTGAATGATGTTTCGCTGGAAAATGATTAGACTTCAAGATCAAGAGACTATGGTTTGCTCACCAGAGATAGTTGAAACAGCCTCGGAAGAGTGGGCTCGTGCGAAGCCAACGTAGGAACAAAAGATGAGTCGATTTGCTCTCCCTTAGCAGCTTCACTTTCCTCTTCCTTGTTTGGTTCGATCGCGTCTCCAGTTATATATCTCCACCAAGTCTCTCTGCTCTGTTTCGCAGGTAAAGTAGAGTCAAGTGGCCATTTTTGGCTGCTACTTAGTCGTCTTATGTTCTGAAGAGGAGTTAGTATAGCTTGTCTATGCTCCTGTGAAGATGAACTTGCCTTTCTAAACTCTACAAAATGCTTCGCATACGTTAATCGCCATTCGTTGCTTGGTAGTGCCGCGTCTATAGCCGTTTCAACAAGAGTGGGGATTGCTTCCCGTGTGTATGGATTCGGCGCTCTTGTAACACGCGGTAAGAATTTGGTATCACGCCTGGAGACGCGTCAGCACCCTCAAAACCATCGTAAAAGCCAATTACTTACCTCACAGTAAATAAATATTCCATTCCATCTTTTGGAATGCCATCAAAGTCCTCTGATAAATGCGTCGCGACTGGTAAAACTTGATTGGGAGCCAAGGTTGCATCTTCTTCTGAATATTCCGAGTCTACNTCAACGAAATCATCGAGCTCGCTCATCTGTCTTTTGTACCGCAGGTGGTAGCGGGGTTCAAGTTACATGGAATCCAACCACAAGGTGCACAAATGGAGGAAAAGTCGGGCGCAGAGGATCTAGAAGCAGTTCAAGCACATCTTGATCTAACAATGTCGATGGCATTCGATGTTGTTCGGTCTGCCATGTTGAAGGGACCGTTGCGTCCATCAGAAAGCAGCCAAACCATCCTATATACGGAACGTAACCCACGGTATGCTACTCTACATATAATTTAATTTTGCAATAACACTGAAATTTTCTCGCAGAGTCGGTGTCGGTAGTCCACCTCCATCGAAAAAATTGAACATTGGAAACGACGCGTCCAAGCTATTGAATGGTCTCAAACGAAAGCGTAACAACGAAGATGATAACCTAGCTACAGAGAATCACAAGAAAACAAAACAAGCGGCAGATAGTGACGACGATGATAATGAAGATTCGAGGACTCGGAATATCGCAAATAAATCTAATGCGGCAGCAAAGTCTTCCAAGGACAAGTTCTCTATCCCATCAAAGAAGCCAGCAAATTTAAAGATCAACGGTTTCCCTAATGGTTCGACTTCCCGCCTCCCTGCGACTGCATCGCCTATAACACCGACCAAAAATGGATTTATTCCGCCTCTACCTCCATCTCCAACAGTCTCGCGGAAGTCGACATCGTCACGCAACTCACCGTCGAGACTTGGTGCAGCTCGACCCTCTCCCGCTGTATCGAATGCCAGCTCTTCATCGGCATGGAAGAGATTGGTTCTGAAGAAAGAAGCTTTAGCATCATTGCAGAGAGTTACCGTGACACCCATCGACGAAGAACCTGTGGAGGAGTCCAAACCTATCAAGAACCCAAAGATCAACGTCAAAATCGAATCTGATCCAGCACCTAGTGGCTCTCAGCTAAACACACCAACTTCACTATCTCCTCAGCGAAGCTCCCAAACCCCAGTTCCACCGACAAGCAAGTCGACGGCTAGCATACCTGTATTGCAGTTGGAGCCAATTATGCCCAACGATTTGGCTCCAAACGGAGAAGGGAAGAAGAAGCGGAAGAGACGAAGGAAGAAAAAGCGGAAGACTGACGAAATTCAGAAATCGACCGAGACGTCTAGCAAGACACCCGGCGATGACGAAGAGGAAGAAGGGAGCGATGAAGATGACTGATCTATCGTGTTTATGCATGCTTTTACTGATCTTTTCGTGCGTAGAACATTGTAAACACAACCTTTGGATAGAACCTAATACAATCATGCTAATTAAACAGCAGAGCAGACTAGAAATGTGGAGGTGTTTCTGACAATATGAATACCGAATGAGCATCGAGATCAGTTTAGGCCCTTTATCTCGAAGCGTCCCGGTCGAGAACTTGTCGTACCTGTACCAACAGTAAAAGCCCCTAGATAGAAGTTACCGATGACTACTCGATATTAGCTTCTGTCTCAATCTATTGACTACAACTCTATTCAAAAGGTTTGGGCCGATGCCGACAATTAAGATAAAAACTTTGGACAACCAGAAATGGACGATAAATGCATATTAGAGAATCTACACAAGTAATGGACTATTAGGAGAGAGCATTAACGATGGAACGAGATCCGATATAAACCTCCAAGGTCCACAACCCCTTTTATGATTCAACGCCAGGCTGCAACCCAGAACAGCTGCTGATAGTCCGAGCTGTCTGACTATGATGTTACCAAGTTGGATGCTCTTCTTGGGTGACCGTACATATATCCTAGGATGAGCAGTAGGCAAGCAATTAATCTCGCTCTTCTCGATCGATCGGAATTGCTGTCATGCATCATGGTAACTGAGATATTATTGACTATCGTAACGTCTCTTGATACCGAAGGAACGGTCGCTGGGACATTCGATGCCGCAGGAAAAATTCTCCCCAAGGTTGTCTGTACTCTTTCACGATTGTAGTATAAAGCAATANCGCCAATGAACGCACATGTTATTGGAACTATAATGGAGATGATCATACTCGTCTTGTCACTGTTTGAATCAGAAGAATTGCTCTTTGGCGGGTTCAAAGGTGGCTGCATTATCAAGCTAGATGATTCTGTAGTGCTAGAGGATGTCATAATCCTTTGTTCTACTGTTTCTTGTGTACTTGATAGAGATATAAAGCTTCCTTCTGGCCTTCGTCCTAGCAGACTAGAAGTGATATGAGGACAGGTACTTCTATTTGCCACAGAAAGACTCACCACGTGCTACTTTGAGGATCATGAGGACAAGAAGGCGCCTGACGGATAAACTTATCATCACCTCCTACTGGGATTGCTGTACTTCTATTTGAAACGCCAACGAGACCAAACAAAAGAACGGACCAAAATAAGAGTTTGATAGACATATATGAAGTGTGTTGAGGGAAAAAACTACCCGAGCTTGGCTCCTATATATACGTAGAGAAAAGATCGTGGAGGGGTCCAATCAAAACTGAATTGACAATTGACAATGATTGGACCTACGCTTGGGGTCTTGCCTTGCTGTTTCCTTTTCAAGCATACCGAGTAGGCAAATCCCAGCATTTCTATTTGGTCACGGCCCGACGCGCGCGATGTTCTCGGGTTTCTACAAGACTGTGGCGGTCGTGCCCTTCATCATTAACCTCCCTAGCCCATCATTTAAACAGCACTCGTGGGACTTTTGATGGACGATTCACCGATCAGGTCCCTGCGATCAAGAGCGGATCCGCGGGCCGATCACGTATGTAACCCGTTGGCTCATATTGACGGGATAATAATCTACGTGCTTGGTAAATTAAGCCACGGGATCCCGCTCGTTGCTTAACCTCGTTTCATAGAAAGAACGGGAGGTTATTCCCAAAAGCCATATCGAGATGTCCACTATTAAGCAACAACAGGATCAGAAGATGTACAACAAGAAGACTAGAAGCTGTTTGTGAAATATAAGCTTCACGAAACAGGTACTTTGTTTGAAAACCCTTAATTGCTCCAACCCAGCCCAGCCCTTCGAGATCACTGCCAACAATCTTTTCTACTAGCCACTGGACATAATGCCACGTCGAGGAGTTCGTTGGTGACCATATGCGAATCCAACTATGAAGAGAAGGCACGCAATAATTACAACGGCAGAAGGCCTACTGGAGGTGTTGTTCCGTGTTATAAATGCGGCGTCATCGGCAGTATGAGCATGAATAGAAGTGTTTGATAAATTTCCAGGCGATTCTAGAGCAGAACCATGCACTCGTGCCCATAGTTCGTGTACCCTCTCGCGACAGATGTACAACGCCGCAGCACCAATCAGGGCACAAAATAACGGAACTATAGTTTGGATTAAAATTGTGGTTCTGTCGGGTCCGCCGGGCGGGGGTGTTACCGATCCAGTCTGGATTGGCGTGCTGCTGGTTGAGGAAGAAGCGATAATGAGCTCGCTGCCGAATGTACTTGTAGCCTGAGTCAAGGCAGCGACTAAGCCAGTGGGACTGGTATTCCTGCCCGTTGAACTGCTTGGGCTGGGATAGGGGGGTAAGCTAATCACGCCGTCTTGCAGTCCTGGGGTATATGGCTTAGCTGAAGTAGAAGATATCTGTCGTATGCTCCATTTCCGGGGTTCTTGTCGGCATGGCTCGTACACTGGTTGCGCAAATAAGAGCTCTCGTTAATAGCACGAAGGCGATTGCTACTAGCTCCATGAGAGAAGCTGCATCCAACGGGCTCTACATAATAAGGGAATGGGATCCTGATCAGCAGTGGTGCTTATAAGGAACTGGAAGTCCCCGACACGTTTGTGTTTAGATATATTTTTGCCGGGCGCCTGTATACCACGGTAAGTGAGCTGCCGTCGCCTGTCAGGCATTGTGATGAAAGAACCAGGCCACTAGGCTTTTGTGGCGTCAAGCTCCAGAACACTATCATCTCGGAGTGTCACCCCGAATTCTACTGAATAGGTGAGGTACGAAAATCGTATCAAGCAATAGTTCATTCCCGGTGCCTAGAGGTCGAACTACTTTCTCTACTATCACGCGCATGTAATGACCTCGGTGACAATAGTCCAACGCCAAGTCAAGTGTCTCCATCGCTGGCTCGCGACGATATCTCTCAAGTCTTCTCATTTCTATCCTCACACGACAAGATTAATCCCCATAAAAGTGCTTCATTTGTTTTTCATACATTAGATTTTTGACCTAGCATCTAGCCGTAATAATAAAAAACGTGAAATCGGTTTCCGGTTTGAGAAATAAAGAGGAGAAAATCGTGTGGGCTCTAAGCAAGAGCCTCCTGAGGGATAAGGAATAAAGTAGGATAATAAAAGGATGAGTCCAACTCTAATATCTTCTTCTATCGTCTTTGGTAGATTGTCGTGTAGACTGTCGTGTATTTTGTCTCGAGGTTCTTGGTCGATCGTAATCGCGATTAGATAATGTTCCTAAAAGGCTTGTCAGTAAGGAGTCTTTATCGAGGGAGATGAACGTACGTCTGGGAGTAGGCTTCATCGGCTCCGGTTCCGTCGTCTTGGTAGCACCAAAAATGCTATTCCAAAATCCAGTAGGTGGGGGAGGAGTACTATTCGACCTCTTATGTATTTGACGTCGATACGAATCCTGTCTTCCAGGAGTTCGGAAAGAATTCGAACGAGAGGGAGCAGATCCTCTTCTGGATTTGGCATCTCTGAGAGCCTTTCTGTATTCACCAGCGTGTCTCCATTCTCGTTTTCCTTGACGGATGAGCTTTTCGTCTCGGAGGAGACGACCGGCAATTTGATCTAGGACGCCATGAAGAGCAGAAGGAGGTTTGGGCTTTCCGCTTGGCTAGAAAGAGAAGAAATAATGTGAGCGATTTTGGTGGCGAGCAGTATGAGCCTGACGTACATCGTCCCATTCGACCGAGAACCAACTGTCCTTTCTGTGTTGTGAAGGTCGTGACATATTTTTTTATCGTAAGATTTTCTAGGTTGTTTTGGTGAGAAATGTGGTTGGGGAGAAAGCTGGGGGAGAAGGGGGAGATCGTCAGTCAATGGTCTGATTATATAGGGCTGAGGACCACGGGCGGCAGAGAGCCGGTAGGCGAGGTCGTGCCACCACTGTGGGTCTTGGCCAGGTACTCACCAGGAAGCTGCTGGAAATTGCTATAGAGGAGAGAGGTTTTGATATTGTTAGGGAACAAGGTAGCTCTGAAACAATAGCCCTCTTTTATAGGTGGCAGACGGACGGAAACGGCTCGACAATCGCTACGCCACGCCTCGTGAAAAGAGTGTGCGAACCGCACCTACCGCGACGCTGGACAGCTTTTCATTTCATTTGATTTCCCAGTATTCATAGCCTCTTTATCTTCGTATTCAATCATTAGTTGAACAATTTATAGTATTTTCTGGATTTTATTCGATTCGTTCCGTCGTCTCCCTAAATCAGTCATCATCTCCGAGAAATGCCTAAACGGCAAACCCATTGACCGGTTAATCATTGGATACTTACGGTCAAATAGATAACGAAAAATTTAAGCAATCTCTATAAAGGCTCAGTTTCAAGGTGGCGACCACCGTTTGGCCCGGTGATAATCCTCTGACTAATTTTGGTACTCCGGGTCGTACGAATCATGCATGATCGTCATTTTGAAGAAGACCTGGGAGAACCAACGAGTCGGCAGAGCGCCATTAAACCATAGCATGTGCTTTGCTTAATGCCCATTGGCCCAGATTCAAAGGCTAGCCCACACTTGTCAGCGTTTCTTAGAAATTCGCAAGAAATGGAAGCTATACAAACATTCTTAGTGTACAGAAACCTTGTCCTTTTCAGGCGCTTGATTCGCATTGCATTCCCGTTGTCGACCGAGCTTCAGCCTGCGTCCCCAATAGAAAATGAAAAAACGACGATGGCCCATTTGAATAACCAAAATCACCCCACGCCCAGTTTGCCAGCCTAGACCCAGCCATCTCCGTCCTCGAAATATAAAAATTAGCACAATCTTCTCAGACTTTTGTCTCTCTCTTTGATTCTCGCCTCCTTACCACACCTTTTCGTCACTGTCGAAAGAAGCAAACCTCGCCATCACCATGAACACTCCCAGTACGTATCCTTCACTACCTTTCCAACTAGAGAAAAACACAATAGTAATTCTCTGTGCTCAAAGGTGATAATTCCTCGACACCGGAGTCATCTGCACCCGTGACACCTGAATCCGGGCTCTCCACCCTCCCAGCAGTCTCAATCCCACTTCGTCGCGCCCCAAAAAAGAAAGCAGTTTTATGGGAAATCACTTCTACACCTTCTGAAGCTATAAATCCCAATGATCTTTTGGAACCTAGCGACTTGGAACGACCTACCCCCAAGACTTGCGAACCTGCCGATCCTTCTAAACCAAGAAAGAAAAAGGCTTGTAAGGGATGTACGTGCGGGTTGGCCGAGTTGGAGATGGCTGAATTGTTGGCGGAGAAGGGTGAGGTACAGGGCGAGGAAAAGGAACAACTCAGGCTGGAGGCCGCACTCAAGGCTGCAAATAAAATGAAATCTAGCGATGCTGCTAGTAGTTGTGGAAATTGCTACTTGGGAGATGCATTCAGGTGTAGTACTTGTCCATATCTTGGTACGTCCTCCAGCCTCCCTTTGATTATATCTGACGTTGTAATACAGGCCTTCCAGCTTTTAAGCCTGGAGAAAAGGTCGAGTTGCCGAAGAAGACGACAGTCGACCCAGTCGAAGTCGAAATTGTCGAAGTCACGGCATAGATTAAAAACCGAAAAAAACCCCCCTCGAACCGTCGTGTCCTCTATATATTGTAATCTCTTGTCTTACTTTTCTTGTCCCTTCTCCCGCTCTCTTTATATACTCGTTTGTCGCGAGAAGCCCCGTGTGGTACGCTGAGTTTCAAAAGGCTTGAGAGTCGACCTCCTTTCAATATCTCAAAGCTCGTTACTCTTTCGAATCGTATTCTCCAAAGTGGCCATTTCGTGTTTTCTTAATCAAGCCCTTGAAAGGAGTAGCCGCATGACGGCTTGTGGATCACCCAAGTCTCGACTTATG
>JGI24806J26614_1000134_pt1 | contig 16706 bp, 18 predicted proteins | sample Kansoi200umMDA_FD_26614 | JGI IMG/M metagenome (IMG submission 26614)
TAGAGCAGGTGAAAATTTAGAGTTTTCTTCTTGGATCTAAAATGCGGGAGATGGGATTTGAACCCACGAACCCCTAAGGGATAAGAGCCTCAGTCTTACGCCTTTGGCCAAGCTGGGCGACTCCCGCTCGTTATAAAATGAACACCGCTAATTTGAATATTACCCGTTTTAATGACTTAAATGATGATAATAACTAATAGAAAAAGTCAGAAAAAAATTATATCAATAAAAAATTGTCAATAACCTAATATATTCATAATTGTATGATAATAGTTTTTATATGCCTTTTAAAGAGTACAAAGATGTGTTAGTACCCATACGCTGTTTTACCTGTGGGAATTTAGTTGCAGATAAATATGCAGAGTATTTAAACAGAGTACAAACAGGAGAAGATTCTGCGAAGGTTATGGATTCTTTAAATGTGAAACGTTACTGTTGTCGACGAATGTTTGTTTCCACAGTCGAAACAATATATCAGGTAATACCTTATTACGAGGCGTTAAGACAAAGGATGTCAGAAATCAAGTCAGAAATAGAATAAGATGAAATGCCATTAATCTCAGCGGTTAAAGGCAGGATAATTTTTAATAGTAGAGGAAGCAAAACTATAGAGATCGACGTTATCACTGACAATAAATTCTTTGGGAGAGCGTGCGCTCCTTCAGGGGCTAGTGTAGGAAAATTAGAAGCGCAAAGTTTTTCTGACAATATGCCCGAAAAATCACTTGAAATATTCAATGAAAATATAAATAAATTCATTGGTATAGAAGCCCAAGATCCAAAGGCAATTTTTGACGTTTTAAAATCTATTGACAGCAGTGCGTCATATGTCAACATTGGCGGCGCGATTGCCTATGCTTTGAGCATTGCATCTGTTGATTCAGCAGCAAAGGCATTAGATGTACCGTTATTCAAATTATTAAATGCAGGGAAACAATATAAGTTCCCTTATCCGTTAGGAAACATATTAGGCGGCGGTGCTCATGCTGGCCCCGGTACTCCTGATATTCAAGAGATTCTAGCTTGTCCAATAGGTGCTAGAAATATAATGGAGGCTCTTGAAATGAACTTTGAACTCCATGCACAAGTTCGTAAAGTCATCGAATCTATTGACAAACGATTTACAAATGGCCGTGGAGATGAGGGTGCATGGGCACCTAATCTTAATAATGACCAAGCGTTAGATATTGTAGAGAAGGCTGTCAAAAATTGTGGTTTTACCATAGGCAAAGACATGGCTTTGGGAATTGACTTTGCTAGTTCTTCAATATGGAATGAAAAAAGACAAGTTTATGATTATTCCAGACAGGGAATATTACGAGATCCCCAAGAACAAATTGAGTTTGCTAATTACCTAATTAACACATACAAACTCATATATGTAGAAGATCCTGTTCATGAGGAAGATTTCGAGGGTATGGCAGTTGTCACTAAAAAGAATCCAAATTGTCTAGTCACAGGTGATGATATATTAGTTACAAATGCTTTACGAGTAAAAGAAGCAATAAAGCGTGGATCCTGTAGTGCCGCAATTTTGAAAGTGAATCAGGCAGGAAGTCTACATGAATCCCTGAACTTTGTAAAGGAATGCAATAATAACAATATAAGAATTGTAACATCGCATAGATCAGGTGAATCGACTGACTCACACATTTCTCACATTGCAGTCGCTACTGGTTCGAAGATGCTAAAGGCAGGGATTGTAGGAGGAGAACGTGTTTCAAAACTAAACGAACTTTTACGCCTATCAGAGTATGATTTAATAGATGGAATGGCTGAAATGTCCTTTGCATAACATGAGTGATGAAAAGGAGATTCAGAATATGCCAGTGGAAACTGACGTTGAACACAAAGCATCTGAACAAATTACCGACGATACGACTTCTGAACCATCAATTCCTACTGAATCTAAGGAAGATATGGATTACAGCCAGGATAGCAATAATTTAGAGAAAATGATTCTTTCTACTGGTATTCGTGTTGGTACTCCAGTTAAGACTAAATATATGATACCATTTATTGTGCGTGCCAACCCGGAAGGCTTGTATATTCTTGATATTAGCAAAACCTTATCAAGGATTGATGTTGCGGCAAAATTTATTGGACGTTCGAATATAGCAAGAGTTGCAGTGACTTCTGCCCGTGAATATGGTAAAACACCTGTAGAAAAGTTCTGTGAATTTACTGGTGCTACCGGTATCTTTGGGCGATTTATGCCAGGAACTTTCACAAATCCATCCTTACCAAGATACATGGAGCCTGAAATCGTAATTGTTACTGATCCACAGGCCGACCAACAAGCGGTCATAGAGGCTACTAGAGCAGGTGTTCCAGTTATCGCGATCTCTAACAGTGACAATGTAACATCGAAAGTAGATCTAATCATTCCTGCAAATAACAGAGGCCGAAAGGCTCTGGCTACTGTTTATTGGCTCCTCGCAAGAGAGGTTTTAAAGAAACAAGGCACCATTAAGTCTGATAGTGATATGAAGGTGTCTATCGATGACTTTGAAACCAAATTGGTAGAAGAATTACCTTGAATGGCAGGACGAAAATACGTCGACCTGCCGTAGCAGGAATTTTTTATCCAAATGATCCTTTTGAACTTAACTGGGCAATCGAACGATCTTTTAAAGATCAGCAATTTGGACCAAATCATATGCCACCCTCTAAGTCCAAGCGCAGAATTTATGGAATTGTTTCACCTCATGCTGGATACATTTATTCGAGCGCGGTTGCTGCTAATGGATTTTATGAGGTGTCATCAATGGAATTTGATGACGTCGTAATGATAGGTCCTAATCATTATGGGATAGGAACAGGAGCTGCTATCATGAGTTCAGGTCTATGGGAGACACCATTAGGCCAAGTTGAAATTAATCAGGATTTATCGTTAGCGATTTCTAAAAATTCAGAAATAATTGATCTAGATGATTTTGCCCATAGTAAAGATCACTGCCTAGAAGTTCAGTTACCGTTTGTTCAATATATAAAAAAAAAGAAATTCAGAATTGTGCCGATAGTCCTAATAATGCAAGACAGACAGACTGCCGATGACATTGGTAGATCTATTGCACAAGCCACTGTAAATACAAACAGCTTACTTATTGCATCGTCAGATTTTACTCACTATGAATCAAACAGTGAGGCACATAGAAAAGATACGGAGCTAATAAATGCAATCCTATCTTTAGATATTTTAAAATTTTATACAACTCTGGAAAGAGAAAATGTGTCTGCCTGTGGCTATGGCGCAATTGCTTCAATAATGACAGCTGCAAAAAAACTTGGCGCTACGAAGGGTGAATTACTAAAGTATGCTACAAGCGGAGATATTATTGGTGATACCAATACAGTAGTAGGATATTCATCAATCGTATTTGTATGAATTGGGAAAAATCCTTCGCCGAAACATCTGCACCTGCAAAAATTATTTTATTTGGCGAACATTTTGTTGTATACAATAAACCTGCAATCCTTGCATCTGTAACTAAGCGCATCAAAGTAGGCGCACATTTGAATAATAGTAAAACCATCAATATTAAGTCAGACCTCGGCATTGAAGCCTCATATAAAGAATCCGATTTTAACATAATCAAAGGAGCAAACGATTCACAGACCATTTTATATCCTCTGTATGAATCGGCTAGAAGCGTACTTTCAGAAAGACATCAAATTCTGGGTTTAGACATACTTGTGAATTCTGAATTTCCCTACGGCCTTGGTCTTGGATCCTCGGCTGCATCTTGTGTTGCAACAGTTGCTGCGGTAGATTCATTGTTTCATAAACCAGATAAACAATATGTATGCGATAAAGCAATTAAGTCAGAACGTCTAATTCATAATAATTCTTCAGGAGCAGATTGCTATATTTCTACCTTTGGAGGTTTAATATATTATATTAAGAATACGGGTTTTAATAAAATCTATTGTAGAAAGGATCTATCTTTGCTAATAGGGAACACAGGAATCAGACATTCAACTGGAGCCTTAGTCTCTTCAGTAAAGAAATTCAAAGATGAAAATAGTTCATTGTTCAATAATTTATCTCGTCGTGCAGAGAATATATGCCNAGACGCTTTTACTGCGATTACGAAAGGCGATGAGAGAAAACTTGGAGAATTGATGAGAGAAAACCACACTTTACTACAGCNATTAGGAGTGTCTCATGACAAAATTGACTATCTGGTGAATGTTTGTGTTGAGAACGGTGCATTAGGAGCGAAACTTACCGGTGCTGGGGGCGGAGGAATTATGATAGCATTAGTTCCACAAGAAGAAAAGTTAAAGTTAATTTCAATTATTGAAAAAAATGGATGTGAATGTATGGCCGTCGAAATTGACTTCAATGGATTGATGTTACACTAAACTTTAAATCTACTTTGAAAATATAAAATTTTTAAATGCGAAATGAGCTAGCTTTAATCAAGCTAGGTGGATCAGTAGTTACCTTTAAAGAAAAGCCTCTTACCCCCAATCTTGAAGCGATTAATAATATCACAAATGTAATTGCCAGACTTAAAATTCCAATAATAGTCGTACATGGGGGCGGTTCATTTGGACATTATTGGTCTGCAAAATATGATATGCATACAAAACCAGATGATTACGATCCATACGGAATATCAATAGTACACGAATCGATGATACATCTAAACCAAATAATAGTTAACTCAATGATAAATGAAAGAATAAATGCATATGCACTTATGCCTTCAACTTTTATATCAGGCCATAGACCAATTACAAGAAAAATTAACGAATTACAAAATATTGCACAACATGGAATAATTCCAGTAACATTTGGAGATATTATTCATATTAAGGAAACTAAATACTCTGTCTTATCGGGAGATGTGATAATGACAATCCTTGCTCAGGCTTTACATCCTTCAAAAGTCCTTTTTACTCTCAACGTCGATGGCATTTATAAGAATATCAAGACCAAAGAGATCACAAAAGAAATTAAGAATAGAAATAGTTCTATTGAGTTGTCAACTGTAGAAGCAGATGTAACAGGCGGTATGCAGAGAAAGGTTACAGAAGCATTTAAGATAGCACGCTCTGGAATAGATGTATTAATGATAAATGGACTTAAGCCAGAACGAATCATAAATGCTATAAGCGGTTCAGATTTTGAAGGTACCACTATTAAAAGAACAGGAGGAAAAAAACAAAGTGCCTAATCTATCTGATCTTCCATCTGATATAGAAATGATAAAAAAACGCAAAAGAGAGGGCATCGAAATACCATTACAAAAAAATGTCCAAGCTAAAACAACTTCTACATATTTGGAATATGTTAGGCTTATCCACAATGCTTTACCTGAAATTGACTATGATGAGATTGATATCTCGACTACTTTTTTAAAACAGAGATTTTCTGCACCTATCATTATAGATTCCATGACTGGAGGTGCTCCTGAGGCAGCCAAAATCAACGGAAGGCTAGGTGATCTCGCAGAAAAATATGGTTTTGCGATGGGTTTAGGTAGTCAACGGGCCGGTCTTGAAAGCAAGGAACTGGCAGAAACTTATTCTATTGCAAGAAAAAATGCGCCAGGTGCATTCCTTATCGCAAATATTGGCGGAGCTCAGCTTGCAAAAGGTCTCACAATAGAAAATATAAAAGAGATCATAAACATGATACAAGCCGATGCTCTCGTAATCCACCTTAATCCATTGCAAGAGCTTATACAACCAGAAGGAGAACCAAAATATAAAGGAGTTTTTTCGAAGATTTCTGAAATCTCTAGAGGTATCGATGTACCTNTAATCGTAAAGGAAGTTGGCGCAGGGATCTCTAAAGAAGTAGCAGTTAAGCTAGAGATGGCTGGCGTATCTGCAATCAATGTTGCCGGAGCTGGTGGAACAAGCTGGGCGGGAGTCGAAAAATTGCGCGCGGAAGCATCAAATAATGATCTTAAAATTCACCTAGGCGAAATTTTTTGGGATTGGGGAATACCTACAGCAGCCAGTCTTATTGAAGTAAAAAAAACAGTCGAACTACCAATTATTGCTTCAGGTGGCTTACGAAACGGTCTGGAAATTGCAAAGTGTATTGCCTTGGGTGCAAGTATGTGTGCGATGGCTTATCCTTTTTTGTTAAGAGCGGCAGAATCAACCGAACAACTGTTTAATTTTGCTGATACTATTATAGCTGAACTTAAGAGTACCATGTTTCTCGTTGGTGCGATGAATCTTTCTGTGTTGAAAAGCTCAAGGTATATATTGACAGGACCTTTAGCAGATCAGGTCAGCAATCGATGAAAGCAAGTAGTATTAGAGATGAACTTGAATCTAATGCTAGTATGATAACTGATTTTATTCGCTCATATTTGCAGGGCGAACCNAAAGAACTCTATCAGGCGTCAGAACATTATATTTTAAGCGGAGGTAAACGACTGCGGCCTTTCATGACAATTAAATCATGCGAAATGTTGGGCGGGAATTTAACAAGGGCATTACCTCCAGCCGCAGCAGTAGAAATGATCCATAATTTCTCTTTGGTACATGACGATATAATGGATAATGATGATATGCGTCATAATATTCCGACTGTTCACAATTATTATGGCACACCTCTTGCTATATTGTCAGGAGACATTCTCTTTTCTAAAGCATTCAAATTATTGGTGGAAGAGGGAAGGAAAGTAGGGCATTCGGAGAATGCAATTTCTGAAATGGTAGCACGACTTTCAAATGCATGTATTTATGTGTGTGAAGGGCAGGCTACTGATGTTGGCATGACATTAAATCGGCGATTCTCTAGTGCATCGAATTATATTGACATGATAGGCAAAAAGACAGCCGCGCTATTTGAAGTCTCTTGTGCATTAGGCGCATTATCAGTAACAGATTCAGACAATGAGGATGTAGAAAATCTATCCTCGTTTGGAAGAAACGTAGGAATTGCATTCCAACTCATTGATGATTTAATAGGAATAACAGGAGATCCAAAACTTACAGGAAAGTCAGTAGGAAATGATATTAGGGAGGGCAAAAAGACATATCCTATTCTTCTCGCTCTTAGAAACGCGAAAGAGAAGGAGAGAAGTAAAATCATCAAAGTTTTCGGAAAGAAATCGTCAACGGCTGACCTCAAGTTAGCAGTTAGAACCATTTCAAATATAGGCATAGAAAAACAGGTAAAAAAAGCTGCAAAATCACATATTGATAGGGCAATCAAATCAATTGAACGATATAGCTACTCATATGCAAAAGAGATACTNGAATCATCGGCAAATTTTATAGTAGAAAGGAGCCTGTAATTACAAGTGTCCTTTGATGAAGAAGCACAAAATATTACCAAAATCATAGCACTAAAAAATGCTGTCGAACACGATGGCAAAGCGATGGCTGATGCCGTCATTGCGAAAATCGCCGCTTCCAGACCCAATCTTCGAAATAATTTGAAGAACATCATTCCTGAAATTAAAAACTTGGTACAAAAGATCAATTCATTGCCATTATCCGACCAAAAAGCTTTTCTTGAAGAGATTGCACCTGAGGAATCAAAGAAAAAAAAGAAAGTATACGAAGCAGGGCAGATACATCTTCCACCATTGCAAGGTGCAATAATGGGAAATGTGGTTACAAGGTTTCCTCCTGAACCCAATGGCTATCCTCATCTAGGACATGCCAAGGCAGCAATTATAGATGAAGAATATGCACGTTTATATAATGGCAAATTAATTCTGCGTTTTGATGATACTAATCCCGTAAATGAAAAGTTAGAATATTATGATGCAATAAAGGAAGGATTAGAGTGGCTTGGAGTAAAGCCTGATGTCACAAAAAATACTTCTGACGATATTCAACNNTTATACGAATACGGTAAAAAATTGATAATGGCTGATGGAGCTTATGTATGTACGTGTCCTCAAAAAATTATACATGATCGCAGAGCAGCTGGACTTCCTTGTGAGTGTAGAAAAGATCCAGATGTTGCTAGAGAAAGATTTACAAAANTTTTTGATGGATCTTTTAACCAAAACGATGCAATTATCAGATTCAAAGGAGATATGTCTGACCAAAATACTGCCATGAGAGATCCGACACTTTTTAGAATATTAGAAAGCAATCATCCGAAATTAGGGAATAAAATTCGAGTTTGGCCTACTTATGATTTTGCTGCACCTATTGAGGATAGTCTTGATGGTGTGACTCATGCNATGCGCACAAAAGAGTACGAACTGCGTAATGCATTATATTTTGCAATACTTGATAGACTAGGACTTAGGAAACCTATTATGATTGAATTTTCAAGATTAGAGTTTGACGGAATTCCTGTTTCTAAAAGAAAAATAAAACCGTTGATAGAGAGGGGCATTATAAAAAGTTGGGATGATCCTCGCCTTCCTACTTTAATGGCTATGAGAAGAAGAGGCTTTTTACCTGAAGCAATAAGACTATTTGTTCTGTCTTTAGGTATGACACGTGCTGAAACAAAACCACCCTTTGAAGCTCTCGAAGCGTTTAACAGGAAAATTATTGATTCTCGATGTATAAGGTTATTTTTTGTAAATGATCCTGTGGAATTACATATTAAGAATATTACATCATCAAATGAAATAATATTGAAAAATCATCCTAATAGAGACTTTGGCTTCCGAAAAGTCAAGGTTTCAAATTCCTTTTATATTTCTGGTGACGACGCAGTCAAACTTAATGTNGGAGACGAAATTAGATTAATGGAATTATATAATATTAAAATAGTCGAAATCAAATCAGAAGATCATAAAAAACTCTTGATAGCAAACTCCATAGGAGATGAGTTAAANCAGGCTATTCCTAAAATTCAGTGGGTCGCAAAGAATAATATAGTTCCTTTCAAAGTTATGATTGCAAGAGANCTATACATAGGTGAAGTCTATAACATAAACAGTCTCACTATCTCTGAAGGATTTGCTGAGGCATTTGTGTCAACACTGGAATACGGAACTATATTTCAATTCATAAGATTTGGTTTCTGCAGACTGGACGAAAATAATACAGCTATATTCACTCATAGGTAGATGAAAAAATAATGAAGATAGCACGAATAAAAAATGCGATTATAGGTGAGACATATGCNATTGTTTCTGATGATGAAAAGAAAATAATCACAAAATCGGAAATTCAGGAACAAACTGGAATTCCTATTCCTCCTCGCATTAAGGAATTTATGTTTGATGGTTGGTTAAAAGAAGTCAAAGAATATCAAGGAGCATTACAATATATTCACAGAATTGAAGATGTTGGACTGTTAGCTCCTCTACCCAATCCATCCAAAATAATTTGTCTCGCTTTTAACTATTATGATCATGCAAGAGACGCAGGATTAACACCCTCTGATGAACCAGTAATATTTATGAAACCAAGAACTACATTAAACCCTCCCTTTAGCGACATCATTTGCCCTTCGTTTGTTAAACGTTTAGATTATGAAGCAGAAATTGCCGCCATAATTGGAAAGGATACTAAAAAGGTATCTGAAGAGAATGCGCTTGATTCTATTTTTGGATATATGATTTTACATGATGTATCTGCAAGAGATATCCAGTTCAAAGACAAACAATTTACACGGGGAAAAAGTATTGATACTTTTGCACCTTGTGGTCCTTGGATTACAACTAAAGATGAAATAGAGGATCCACAGAACTTAAAGATTATTACTAAGGTTAACGGTGAGACACGACAGAATTCATCTAGTATAAATATGGTGATACCTATAAAGAAAATAATTTCGAGTTTGAGTATGCTCATGACGATAGAAGCTGGTGATATAATTTCAACAGGAACTCCAGCAGGTGTAGCAATGTCTATGAAGGAACCAAAATATCTAAAGGATGATGACATTGTTGAAATCTCCATAGAAAGGCTCGGGATGATTAGAAATCGCATTGTGTTTCAATAACAATGAAAACATAGACTCCGAAAAGAGAACATTAATGATGATCGTTTTATTTTGAAGCATTTGTCATTATTTTATAAAGCATTTAATATCAAAATATGAATTACCTATCGCTAATGATAACAATATATTTATTTAGCATAAATTGAATTTGAAGATTATATGGTAGCTGACAATAAAGGAAAATGCACATATGTCCGTGTGCTCAAGGAAGATCTTTCTATTATCCGTGTAACTCCTTCTGACGGTCCTGTTCCAGATTTCAAAGCTGGCCAATTTGTTACTTTGGGAACTTATATACCAACTGAAGGAAAAATAATACGGAGGGCATATTCTATTGCTTCTCCACCGGAGCGAAAGAAATATTTTGAATTGCTCATTAGATGGGTAAGGAAACCTGTTCCAGGTCGACTAACCACTGACTTGTTCAATAAAAAAGAAGGTGACGAAGTCTTTTGGGTCAAGCCCGTTGGAATATTTACTATTAATGAAAAGAGGCATGATGGATCGCCTGACAACAGAAGAATGGTTTTAATAGGTGGTGGTACAGGTCTGGCGCCTTTTATAGCATATACTTTACATCTCAAAGCAATTGGAAGTAAACGAGAGATAATTGTCTTACACGGAGCTAGTTACGTAGATGAACTAAGTTATCGAGAATTATTAACTGATTTGGAAGAAGAGAGTTTAGATAAAGGTAGTGATAAATGGAACTTCAGATATAGAGCAAGTATCAGTAGGCCCCAAGAGTGGTTCAATAGGACATGGAGTGGTCAGAAAGGAAGAGTAGAATCATTCCTAAGACCTATGCCTGGCACAGACCGATCACCTTTGGAAGAACTAGTGGGCGAAAAGATAACACCAGAAAATAGTTCGTTTTATGTGTGCGGATGGCAAGGTACTGTAGATGGGGCACTTGATTACTTGGTTCCAAAGGGTTTTGTTACTGAACGAAATAAGAGAAAAGATGGAAGCTATGAAGTAAAGTTCGAATCATATGGCTAAATAACGTTCGCTTTTTGAGTTTTTAAAGCCTTATATCATGGAAACATCGACAACTTATATATGAAATTTGAATTTGAAGAATTCTCAACGGTAGAAGATGTTTTTCTTTACCTAGTATCTGTTGCACCATATATGAAACAGGTTCTACCTGTCAGCTCTTATAAAGGCTATGTCTTTTCCATTGTGCCTTTGACACCTCTTTCAGGGGATGTACTCATGATGATCTTCACGAAAGGTGAGATGGAACCAGGAATGATAGAATTTGACATTTCGACTAAGAAATACAAAATAGTATCTGCAGTTGAAAGAGCCGATAAAAATTACTTTATCATCTTGAGGCCTAAAAATGCAACTATCGCAGACAGTGCGATTCAGTATTTAGAATCTAAAGAATAAATATGATCAGAAAAATTTTTCAATTTTTAGAGACGTGGTGGTACAGGCGCTGTCACTGATCTCTGTCTGGCATACCTATCAACGATAACCTCAGGGTGCTGTCCATTAAAGAGATCTTTCGATAATCCACGCAGATACTTCATTATAGCCCAAGTTCCAGCCTTTATTAATCCAGCCATGAATACTTTCATTGCAGGACCATATGTCTTATTTCTAATAATTATAGGAATTATATCGTTGATTACCCATAAGTTGTACTGCCAACATTTCCAGAATAAAGTGAATTGTGCTTCATTTAAGTTTCCAAAGTGCATTGAATTCTTCTCTGAAAAGTCTTGGTAAAGTAGTGGCGCAACTAAACCTCTCATATTCATTTCTCTGAAGTCCTCAATTAGATCTATAGTATACTGTGTCTCATCGGGAGTTTCATCTGGCCATCCTATAATAAGCGTCAACGCAGGAAACCAATGATTTTGGTTTAGAATTTTACAACCCTCTCTTACTACTGCGCCCCATTCCTCAGGCTGATATGGCTTTGTCTTTACGCCTAGATGCTTTTTTACCATTCTAGGTGCTACTGTCTCTACTCCTAAATTAGTTGCAAGCCACCTTCCACTCGTCTCCATGTTGTTTACCGTGGAAAGACTCTTGATAAGGCCTGGTGAAGACGTAACGGCTGATAATGTCATATGGGTAGTGCCCACAAAATTTGCGCCCACAGATTTTAATCCTTTCCATACATCCAAAATTGCATCAGAATTTGGTATAAAATTCTTGTTGTCACATCCATAAAGGAGCATTTCATCTGACTGAAGCCAAATAGAATCAAAGCCGTATTTCAAATTAATCCGGGCCTCGGTCTGCAATTTATCTAATGGTATATCTTTCTTTGACCGTTTGTTAACATCACAAAAATCACAACCCCTTCCACAGCCACGCATTGCTTCGATCAAGGAATTTATTGTCGGGCCTGTTATCAAAGGAATGCTGTCAATATTTCTAACAAATGTGTGAAGTAATTCTGGTGCATCATCTCCCTCTAAATCTTGAAAAAGGTCCAGTGCAAGTTCATCAGCCTCGCCAATTACAACTGTATCAATTCCATGGATCTTCATTCTGTCAGGCTTAGCTAGCTCCCATGAACCATTTCCACCAACTACCACTTTAAAGTTAAACTTCTTTTTTAATTGTATGATTGAAGCACACATCTTCTTAAATTTCATAGCAACGTAAGACAGTTTTTCTGGAGACATTGTTGTAGTAACTGGTGCCATACCCAGTGGATCCATTACATTAATACCCACCACTTTTGTGTCTGATCCTATACATTTATCAAGCATTTCTGGATGANCAAGGAAAATNTCTTCTCGCTTGTATTCTTTCAAAAGGGCTGCTTCGATTCTTCTTAATCCACATTGGGAAACCTTAACCTCTCCGGTAATTTTGTCAGTCTCGACGCTTGGACAAAATAATTTATCGAAGACAAATTCAGGTACTAACTCATAAGGTCCGCATGCAATGAAACCATAAAGGAAGTTTCCTCTATAATTGGTCATTAGGCTACGGTCCGCTGTTAAAACTATACGTCTACCAGCCGCCATTTCTATTCTGTATCCTCTCCAATTCGTCTACAGATTCGATATAAATCTATTACCATAACGTTTCTAGTATGGTCAGTAGGTTATCCACTTAAATTAATCAATAGAGACCTTTTCTGTGACCTTTAATTAGTATTGATTTAAGCTGTCGATGGTTAAGAATACATAAAGCATTTGAGAATGTTACCCATTTATAGTCATCGTGCTCTTTCGAAATCTTTATTTCCCTAGTCGATGTAGTTGCAAAATAAAATCTGACTTCCTTTTCTGATTTCATCCCATCTGCTTTGAAATAAGAATAATGAATTCTAGCNATATATGATTGAATATATAAAGATAATATGCCTGTTTCTTCACGTACTTCTCTTATTAGNGTTTGTACTTCAGTCTCNCCTTTTTCTTTATGTCCCTGTGGAAAACCCCAGAAACCTCTTCTATTTCTCAAGAGAAGAAATTGAGATTCTACATTTTCTAGAGAAGTACCATATCTTATAACTGCTCCTATAGACTGTTCCAGCGCCACTCTATACCATTACTTAGAAATTAGGATAATTATAATATTGTTACCTTATCTTAAAGGTATTAATATCCTACTAAAACTGTTGATTAATGCAGGGCCGGTCGTCTAGTCCGGTAGGATACGGCATTGGCATTGCTGAGGTCGTGGGTTCGAATCCCACCCGGTCCAAATCTTCTGAATATTTCATGTATGGTTGAGTTATATAGTAAAATTCTCCTTAATCTCAAAAGCCACTCGTCGTTTATGTATAATTTGATAAATCCTAAATGCAGATTTTGTTCTTGAATCATAACCGATTTCTAATATACGTCGGAAGGTTTCTAATTTAGAATCTACAATAATCTTTCCTAAACCTTCGTTCCTGTCCTTAATTTTCTTTATTATTTTTTGAGGAAGATATATAGGAAAAATATTTGATCTTGCATATGCTAATCGTTTCCCAGTTTTTTTATTGATAATATATATCTCTCGTTTGATCAACTCAGGAGTTTCTTTCTGTTTTAAAACTTTTACTTCAGTTTTAGAGTTAGTCATTATACTCAATATTTGCTCTATTGTTCCAGTTTCTGAGATAAGGATTTTTGCACAAAGCGAAAGTGTGATGTTTGCTTTGCATTCCAATTCGGCTATCTTCTCTAGCATATAGCATCCAAAATCTTTTATCGTTATTGAAACAACAGCCAATTATTTTATTATAATAATATACGAACATTAAAAAATGATCCAGCGGCAAATCTAAAAACTACAAAGATAATGGTAAAAACTATAGTTCCTAAACTCACTAATTTAAGCCTAGTTTCAAGTTTTTTCATTCGATATTTGTCACGTCCATTTCTTCTCATTTCTTTATATGGTCTAGATGTTCTAATTTCGATATAACTTTCAAGACCTGTAATTATAGATATAATTATCGGTAAGAATCCAATGGAATTAGTTTGCATAATAAATCCTGCCAGCAATGGTAGGACTCCCCAAGATATTGCAAACCAGAAGTTGTTATGAAAAAATCCTTTGAACAGTTCCAGGTTATATGCAAAAACAAAAAATCCTTCTAGTATGGCAATTATACAAAGTAGCGGTACATAAAAAATTATATAATAGACTCCAATAGCGTATGCAACTGTTAAGCCGGAAATTATCAACATCCATAATTGTCGTTTGTTAAGGTAATCCCCCCATGGTTTAACTTTTGAACCTAAGATATCGGCAGCATGCGCTGACACTCCTAATGCTAGAGCATAAATAACAGAGATAGCAATAACTCTATCCCACAATACAATAGGAGAAAGAAGAGAACCAATTATCGTAAAGGATATGCACATACCTGTATATGGAAGAAATAGCAAGCCTATAAAAATACGAAATTTTATAGGCCCAAATTTCGGTACAAACCACTCATTCAAACGATTATCTTCATTCAAGGTTTTTTTGCTGAAATAATTGCAGCCGTCCCCATAGTATAAAAATTGCAAGAGATACTCTTGAATCCCACCTGTTGTAGAACATACATCATCTCTTCTACCCATTTAGTATTTCTTATAACATTATTTAAGTCGCTAAATACAATCGCCCAAGAAGCCGAAAAGTTACCAACTATTTGAAGAACAGCAAAATATGCATCCCATAAACTGCGAAAAATAACGTTTTGCGGATAAGTAAAGTCGTGAAAAACTATGACGCCATCATGGTTTAATACACGCCAGGATTCTTCTACTAATCTCCTGATGTTTACATATTTAGCCAGGTAGGACGATATGATCGTATCAAAACTGTTACTCCTGTAAGGTAATGTTTCTGCATTACCATTAATAAATAAGCCGTACCTTCTTTTCTTTTTTGCAATTTTCAAATAATCTAGGGCCAGATCTAGACCTATTACTTGTTTTTTATTACTTTTCGATATTAATGAAGAAAGAATCCCAGTTCCACAAGCAAGGTCGAGGATATTCTCTCTTTTATCAAGGATGCTTAACATATGATTTTTCCACAGATTATCCTGTCCAAAAGTAGTAAGACGAACGATAAAATCATAGCTGGACGCAGTCTTAGAGTTAAAGAATTTTCTGGCAATTCTATGTCCCTCATGTACTTGCAATATTTTATATTTTAGCTACTTCCTAATATATATTGAAACTTATACAGGCAGTTTCCACTATATAATAAGAATAATTTGTATTTTGTCAACTGGCAAAGAAAGGTATCTGTAGAATATCTTGATGGACGAAAAGTTGTTGTTAAAAAAAATAAATCAACAAAAGGTTTTCATGAATATCTCTTAATAATCACTTATACACTTGCCTCTATTTTACTGGCTCATCCGTCTGCTCCTCCTTATTTAGGAAAATTTATGTTACAAAACGAGAGTTACGATATGAGAAGGAATTTACAAAAGTTAGGTATTCCTACGCCACAGCTTATTTCAATCTCAGAGTCTGTTATAATTGAAGAATATATACAGCAAGGAGACCTGTATCGAGCGTTTTCAGATGGTAAAAATTCGACGTTAGCCTTCCAAGCAGGAGTTTTAACCGGAAAATTACATAAGGCAAATTATGTTTTTACAGATAATAAATCGCAGAATTATCTCGTTGCATCAGATAAGTCTCTCATTAGAACTGATTTAGGATTCATACAAAAAAAAAGTTCAATATTTTCACAGAGCATTGATATTGGTTCATTTCTTGCCAGTGTAATAGATTTTGAGAACTCCCAATATCAGGCAATAGAAACGGCTTTTTTCTATGGATACAAATCCGAGACAAAGCATAGTTTTCCATATCTTTCTATCGTATTGAGAAATATTCTTTCGTTCGCTTTTGCTTCTAATCACACTGCAATGCTTCGAAATATGGTTAGAGACTCTTCAAAGACACTATGAATCTGTTAGATGACTAGAGGAAAGAGTTTAGCAAAATAAATTTTGTGATAAATAATATAAATATAATGAAGCTGAAGAATCAAATCCCATATCCCATCAATAGTCCTTATTAACTATATCTTGATAAAATTTTTTGATCATTTATACTTGTAAAATGAAATATTAAAAACTATTCCTAAAAATATTTAATTTTTAAAATTCTAAGTACTAGTTGTGTCAAAAATGACTTCAAATTTCAGATGTAATTAGACAAAGCAATGATAAGTCATAAACAAAAAATATGATAGTAAATAAAAGATATATTCTAATGCCGTTGCTACGAATTTACACAAGCTTGTTCAGAAGAAAAAAACGATCTGACAAGAATAGCAAAATTGTGATTTGCAGATGGCTAAATTTTACTGCCACTTAATA
>JGI24806J26614_1000135_pt1 | contig 16591 bp, 12 predicted proteins | sample Kansoi200umMDA_FD_26614 | JGI IMG/M metagenome (IMG submission 26614)
CCCTCAAGTTTTAGGCCAAGCTCAGCGAAAAAAGCAATGGTCTCATCGAGGGATTCGACTACAATGCCGACATTGTCCATGCGTATTAATTTACTTTTTGCCATAGTCTTATTTTTTACTTATTAGTTAAAGCATGATCTCAATTTAGAGTTTCTATTCGCGGCAGCTAAATTTATATTGTCGAGCCCGAATTGCAGCTAAATTGAAAACAAAAAATTGAAAGTCACATTCCGTCCGCCTGGATTTCGGCAATACGTGTGTGCTGTTATTTGCCACTGTGAACTCTCCGCATAAATAATTCAAATGTTATTTAAGACAGACTTTGAAATGTAAAATACTTTAATTAGCTTTGTATTTCAAAGTGCTTTGCATTTATAAAGCGTAAACAAAAATCAAGACTATGAACATTAAAATATTAGTTGCGTCAATAATGACGCTGGCACTGTTTACCACAGCCCATGCGCAGACCCTGGACATCCCGATAGCTATCGGGACCAAACTCGATCAGTTTTTTGACCGTCTCGCCGAAAAGAATAAGGCGATGGGGAGTCTCGCCATTGTCCGGGATGGCAAGGTTCTTTACACCCGTGCCATCGGCTACAGCCAGATCAGCGAAACCGAAAAGAAACCTTTGACAGCGACGAACAGGTTCCGGATCGGTTCGATCACCAAAATGTTCACTGCGACGCTGATCCTGCAACTCGTCGAGGAAGGAAAATTGAAGCTGACCGACACGCTCGACAAATTCTTGCCGGAGGTGCCGAACGCCGGGAAAATAACTATCTCACAAATACTTTCGCATCGCAGCGGTATCCCTAACATATTCCGCGGGCAGAACGCGCAGGGAAATGTGAAGACGACTCCAATGACGAAAGATGAACACCTTGCCCTCATCGTCAAGGCCACCCCGGATTTCGAACCTGGTACAAGGTCTCTTTACAGCAACTCCGGCTATTTCCTTTTGGGTCTTATTATCGAAAAGTTAACCGGCAAATCCTACGAGGCAGTCCTGCAGGAAAAAATCGCCTCAAAGATCGGACTCAAGGATACCTACACCGCCACCGGGAACATTGACGTGAACATGAATGAAAGTCTTACCTATTTTAGGATTCCTGGTGGCGACTGGAAGCAGGTACCCGAAACCCATCCAAGCCTGCTCTTCAGCGCAGGGGCAATTGTTTCGACACCGTACGACCTGGCTACATTCATCCGGGCGTTGTTCGACGGGAAGATCGTGTCAAAAGAGAGCCTCGATCAGATGAAAACAATGAAGGATGGCGAGGGGTTTGGAATGGTGACATTCGAATTCGCCGGTAAGACTTTTTACGGGCATACGGGCGGGGCCGACAATTACGGAGCGTGGCTGGCTTACCTGCCGGAAGAAAAACTGGCAGTAGCCTATACTACTAACGCTAAGGTTTACCCGGTAAAGGATATCCTCAGCGGAGTTGTCGACATTTACTACAACAAGCCGTTTCAGATTCCCTCCTTCGAATCGATCGCCATCCCTGTGGAAGTGCTGGACAAATACGTCGGGGTTTATTCGGTGCCCGGCGCCCCCGCCAAATTTACAATCACCAGGCAAGGCATCACACTTTACGCACAACCGCCCGGAGAGCAAACAGGTGTGCCGCTCGAAGCGACAGCGCAAGATAAATTTAAGATTGATAACGGCACCCCTACGGGCATCGTTATTGAATTCGACGTCACAAAAAAACAGATGACGGTAAAACGAAACGGTGGGGAGAGGGTTTTCACGAAAGAAATGTAACCGGGTTTATTTAAAGACTATTTTAAGGTGCTTTTGAAAGCATCAATGCGGCTCAATTTTTGATATATGCTTTTTTAGCTTGTCCATTTTAATTTGATATTTTAAAAAAGGAGGTTAAAATGCCACTCTACATGGATATTCACCAACATGTTCCTGGATTAACTAAGGCGGCTGTTGCTGATGCACATTCAAAGGATCTTGCTATCCAGGAAAAATACGGAGTAGAGTATTTAAAATACTGGTACGATGAAGGTTCTGGAAAAGTGTTCTGCCTTGTAAGTGCTCCAAACAAGGAAGCAGCCATCGCCGTTCATCGTGAAGCCCATGGTCTTGTTGCGGATGAGATCATTGAGGTGCAAGAAGGTTCTTAATCAGGCATGTTCTTTGACTGATTCTAGTAATGCAAGTAACTCATACTTGTAGTGTTGGTGTTTTGCCTCTGCTTCTTTATTAATAATGCCTGTCTTCCGACAGAATAAAAATGCGTGCTCGGAGTCAACTGATCGTATTGCAATGATGGAGATCAATTCCCTTTTAATTTTTTCAAAATATTTACTGCATTAGTATTGGAGGGATTCAACCCAATCGACTTCTCATAATTCTTTACCGCTTTATCTTTCTGTCCGGCTTTCATAAAAGCTTCGCCTAAACTATCATAGACATTAAATGATTCGGGATACATTTGAACATTTAGTCCAAACAGTGCAATAGCTGCACTCAGATGACTGCGATTTAGTTCTTGATAGCCAAGTTTGTTCAATGATCCTTCAGTAAGTACGCCAGGGGGATAACGGGCTTTCATTTTTTTATATTGTGCAATACAACTGTCAACGCCATTTTCAAGCAGCGTCGCACCTAAGACGATATCGACGTTAGGAAACATCATTTGGTGAATAGCGGCTACTACCAGCCCTGGGTAATCGCGATGGATATAATGAGAACTATTAGGCAGCACCGTTAAATTTGAAACAGTTTGATTTGAGATCACTTTTGTGTACCATTCCATACGGTTAGTGACAACTTCGGGGTAATTTTTTTTTTGACCAACAAATACATGAACCGGTACATCGGGAAGTGAATCAAACGATCTCATTTCTGAAAAACCTGATAGCACTTCAGTTCTCAACAAGTATAGTTCTGCCTCCTGCGGTGTAGATTTTCTGCTCATTGACTCGGGAGGCAACTGCAGTTCAAGGGTATCTTTCGGAACACCATTAATGTCATATTCCGTCATGCAGTCTAAAAATACCATGCCTGCAATTTCACCTTTATACAAATGGGCAAAGGCACGGATCATTCCACCAGCCATCGAATGCCCAACAAGGATATATGGTGGAGTTAGTTGGGCATTATGCAGTAAGGAATGCAGTTCAATAGCCATTTGTTTGAAAGATCGTGGGGTGGTTGGTGCTTCTGAAGAACCTAATCCCATTCGATCATAACTCACTGTTTTGGCAAACTGCGCTACTTCAGAAAAAACAGGATTCCAGGAATTCAGATCATCTGTCACTCCACTTTCAAACACAACTATGGGAGTGCCGGATCCTGCAACATGATAATGCATTTTATGACCGTCAACTAAAACATAATTGTCCTTTGTGATGCCGGATCGTTGGGTCTTTGCTTGTGCAGTTGCCTGGGGAATGCAGAGGCTAACCTGAGTGGAGATTAAGAGAATTAGCATATAGCATTTCATGTCCCAAAATTTAAATTGAACATCATGGAAACCTTGCATACCACAAGCAGGGAACTGCTGCCGGCCAACGTCGCTAATTTATAGAGTATGATTTACTGGTGCTCATTATGGATACACTGCCAACTGATGATTAGATATGTTTAACTGCCCGGCGGCTGCTTCCAGTTGCCCCGATTGTGCAAACTCCTTGTTGCACTAAACCTTTCGGTAGCCTTCACGTCTTGTAAATCCCTAGATACATTGTTAGTTTTCTGATTTCACCAAAAATCATTGACGACGAAAATGAAAAACGTTCGCCGGAGTCTGCCACACTGGTTGCGCAGGCATATGCTAATGTACAAGGATTTAATGACATGCTGTTACACGTATACTCCCGAAACATCGGTAGCTATCAGCATTCACCGCATTACAAATATTAGTAATGATACAGTAAGTTTTGTATACAAAGATTACCGACAGGCGGGTAATAAAAAGAGATGCAATGCAGTGAATCTTAAAACGTCTCGGCAACTCCAATATACACGCCAATTGATTTCCGGCCCACACCAAAGTCGATCTGTAAATTACTCTTCGACAATTTGTCCACCATAATACGCAAACCAGCACCAACACCTGGTGCCATATTATCAAACAGCTGGGTTGTTTTGGCAGCATTGTCTGCTGTGGTGACGTTGGCAAAAACAACACCACCAAGAATGCCGCCGCAGCGGGAGAGGGGGAAGCGGTATTCTGTTTCGGCATATACCATATTTGGTCCACGAAAACGTCCCTGGGTATAACCACGCCCAGCTTTGCCACGCTGGTCATACCCTAGCGAAGGCAATGCGAGATAAGGAAGTTTGCCTGCCTTGCTAAAATTACCCATTGCCCAGAAGCCAAGAACTTTCCGGTTATCTTTTTTTGAAACCCGGTGGAAACTTCGCCATTCCAGCCCCAGCAAACTGCTGTTGCCGGCGCTTCCCAGGAATTCAGGATTTACTCGCCAGTTTACATTGAAATAGTATCCTTTGGAGGCGTTGACAATATTGTCTCTTTTGTCACCGGAAATATTCAAACTGACGCCTGACACTGCATATTTAGTTTGGCTGAATCCATAGGCTTTGTTGTAAGCATAATGACTCGTCAGCATTTCAGCAGCAGTATCGAGTCTTAGATCCTGGATGCCATAATAATAATCGAGATGGTACCCGATGCCGGCGTAGAGATGACTTTTCCGGATTCTCTTCGAAACGGTCTGGTAAAACCGGATATGGTTAAACTTCATTGGCTGCACCAACGAATCATCCTTTGTTGGAATGCCATTGATGCTGTAATGTCTTTGGAGCGTGCCTCCCTGCGGCGCATTGGTACTTAAGCCGTAAGTGGGTTGGGAGAAAATGAAGAACCGCCAGTCGCCGGAAAGAAGTATCTTATCCTGGTCGGTGTACACATTGCTCTTCACCTGGAAAATGAAATGTTTTTTTGTGGTAACAAATACCGAACCCTGGACAAAGGAGTAAAGACTTTTTGGCTTTTTATCCCTCGTTATATATTGGCCCGCCACACCGACCATAAATCCACTGGTTGGATTAACTGCCACAGTAGGGATGAAGAGCAATGAGTGATTTTTGAAGACATTTTTTTTGGGTGGTTTATGCCGCCACTCCCGTACCACTCCCGGAAGATCTTTCTGTACACATGGGGTTGATTTTTTAGTGCTGTCTGTTTGCGCTAACCCCAATTTGGGAAAAAAGCAGCTAAAGAGCAAGCAAGACATGATTAGCCTTGTAACAGGCTTAAACACAGTAATGACATAAAAATAAGAATGTGGAATTGGGATCATTGAGTAGGTAGTCAAAAAACTATGCCCACGGCAACAGAAGGTTAGCAGAGCTATCAAAAACACACTGCTGTTAGTTTGGATTCCTTTAAGTGAACGGCTGATTTTGATTGGGTTCCGACAGTTATGCAAGTTGTTGAAGAATGTGGTAATCCTCCATATTTTCAGTAGATTACATCAATTCTATTGCTGTTCCCGCACATGCTTCCCATTTTTAAAAAACGGTTATGAAGCGCCTTTTAATTTATTGCGTTTTTTTCTTTTGCCCACCTGCTATCAGCGGGGCTCAAAAAGTATTTTCCATTACCATAGATGGTACCATCAATCCTACTTCTGCCGGGTTTATTCAAAGGTCGCTTCAAAAAGCCACGGATGAAAACGCAACCGCCCTGCTGATTCGTTTAAATACGCCGGGCGGATTATTGAAATCAACCCGTGCCATAGTCGCCGACATCCTTGAGTCGCAGGTACCTGTGATCGTGTATGTATCACCGGCCGGAGCGCATGCAGGTTCTGCAGGCGTGTTTATTACCATGGCTGCTCATATAGCGGCAATGGCGCCGGGCACTAATATAGGCGCAGCCCACCCGGTTAACCTTCAGGGAGCCAGTGATTCTGTGATGAATGAAAAATCTACCAATGATGCGGCGGCATTTATTAAAACGATCGCTGAGGAAAGAAAACGGAATACAGAATGGGCAGAGACAGCAGTACGTAACAGTTTGTCCATAACAGAAATGGAAGCGGTGCAAAAAAATGTGGTTGACCTGGTTGCTCCCGGAGAACGGGAATTGCTGACGCTTGTTGATGGCAGGGTGGTGAAACTATATTCCCGTTCCGTTACGCTTCAAATAAAGAATGCGGTGATTGCACGGCTTGAGATGAGCTTCATTGAAAAATTGCTGAATATACTTAGCGATCCCAATGTGGCTTACATTTTACTGATGATCGGCTTTTACGGAATATTGTTCGAGCTGTACAATCCTTCGATCCTGGTTCCTGGTATAGCAGGTGGTATTTGTTTGATCCTCGCATTTTACGCCATGCATACCTTGCCTGTCAATTACGCGGGCATTGCCCTTATCCTTTTTGGTATCATTCTTTTTTTACTCGAAATAAAAATTACCAGTTATGGAATGCTCACTATTGGTGGTGTTATCTCGCTGTTACTCGGCTCTTTAATGTTGATCAGGAAGACGCCCGGTATGGAGTTTTTGCATATTTCCACCGCTGTTATCATCACTACAACTGCCGTCACTGCTTTGTTCTTTTTAGTGGTGCTTGGTTATGGACTAAAAGCACAACGGTTAAAACCCGTTACTGGTGTGCAGGGATTGATCGGTGCATTGGGCGATTGCCTTTTGCCTATTGCGCCTTTGGGAACTATAAGAGTTCGGGGTGAAGTATGGAACGCGGAATCATTTTCCGGTCATATCGGCACGGGAGAAAAAGTACGTGTCACCGGGATTAAAGGGTTAACCTTGTATGTGGAAAAGCTGGAGTGAAAGTCAATAGGTTACTGAGTCTCCCGATAGCTATCGGGATGGTCATTAAGTCAATAGGTCATTAGGTCAATCATTTTCTTGTAATGTAATTCTATACGGGATCATGTGATTTTTTTTTTGGCGACCAGCGTTAGTATTTTAATTCAACATTGTTGTGTCACTCACTTGTACATTATAGCTTTGTGCGCCGGTCGCTTATGATTTTATTGTGTGCATACTTAAAATTAGGTGTTACCAATTCTGCGGACTTAGCATAAAATGCCATCCCAAACTTCATCGCCATCACAATGACTAAATGACCTAATGACTCACTGACCACTCACCATTTTCAATCATCTATAATTATTTTTTATGCCAGCCATTCCTTACCCGCTCATTATCGTTGTCGTTGTTCTTATCTATATTCTGGGTGCATCCATCCGCATTTTAAAAGAATATGAACGAGGCGTCATCTTTCGTTTGGGCAGGTTATTGACAGCCGGTAAAGGGCCTGGCCTCATTCTTCTCATTCCTATTGTAGATAAAATGGTTAAGGTGAGCTTAAGAACGGTAGTGATGGATGTGCCGCCGCAGGACGTGATCACAAAGGATAACGTTTCCATTAAAGTGAATGCAGTTATTTATTTCAGGGTGGTTCAACCGGAAAACGCCATTGTACAGGTAGAAAATTTTTTAGTAGCTACATCACAACTTTCGCAAACAACCTTGCGCAGTGTGCTTGGGCAGTCGGAACTGGACGACCTGCTTTCGCAAAGAGAAAAGATCAATCACCAGTTGCAGCAGATCATTGACGCGCAAACAGAACCCTGGGGCGTAAAAGTTACAAATGTGGAAGTAAAGCAGATCGACCTGCCGCAGGAAATGCAAAGGGCTATGGCAAAACAGGCTGAAGCAGAACGGGAACGCCGCAGTAAAGTGATTGCTGCGGAAGGCGAATTCCAGGCTTCGCAGCGCTTATCGGATGCAGCCAAAATTCTAAGCGAACAGCCGAGTGCGCTTACACTTCGCTACCTACAAACACTCAGGGAAATTGCTGTCGAAAATAATTCCACCACTATTTTCCCGGTACCCATCGATTTACTTACACCCTTCTTAAACAAAGGAGTTGGACCGATGCTGGAGAAGAAAGCGGCAGAAAGTTGACGTGGGTCGATCGCTCACCGGTGACCGCTACCGAAGTGATGGAGTATGACATGTCTCTATTTTTTTATGAGACCCTTTACAATACTATCATCATTTCTTATTCTGGTATTTTATATGGCCACCACAAAGGCACGAAGAAATACACGCAAATTCGCAACAGACTTTGTGTCTTCGTGCCTTCGTGGCACTCAATGAAAATGCCCGAAAGGTGTTTAGTATGCCACTGCAAATCTTATACAATGTTGAATTTCCAATTCCTAATTCCTAATTCCTAATTCCTTCAACCCAAATCCCTACAAAGCCAGCAACCCCGCTTTGTACAAACTGCTCACCGGTTTATTGTCCCAGAATAATTCAAAATCTTCCAGGCCTGCTGCTTCATAACTTTCCATTATTTCTTTTCTAGTCAAAAGATTTTCGTTAGCAACAGAAAGTTTTTCCAGTGTACTTTTTAACCAGGTGCCCTGCAGGTCGCTCACTTTAATGTTCAGTGTTTCTTTTCTTGTTTGAAAACTCAACGAAGCCATGGACCATTGGTTCCCCTTCTTGCTTTTGATAAAATATTCCAGAACTGGTGGTTTACCCAACCATACGATTTTCGACTCCGGTTTTGCGGCATGAAAGGCTTCTTGTTCAAGTGCATTAGCTATATAATCACTGGCAATGGTAGTTCGTGGAACTTTTATTTCAAACCATTTATATAACGGTTCGTCAAGCCCAATACCGTGCATATAATTCAGCAACGATTTTTTTAATCCTTCGGAAAAACTATCATGATCTGCACCACCGGGATCGGTGTGTACGACATCATTGTTGGCAAATGTTGGGGTGCCATTGATGATGGCTTTCACGCCAAATTTTTCGGGCGCTAATCCCACGGGACTGTGAGCCGTCATGGCAAACTGGTGCCAGAAGCCTGATTGCAGGATACCCGCTTTAAACATTTGCCGCACCATCTCCAGCGAGTCAATGGTTTCCTGTGCCGTTTGCGTGGGAAAGCCATACATCAGGTAAGCATGCACCATGATGCCTGCTTCGGTAAAATGTTTGTTGACCGTTGCCACCTGCGCCACTGTAATTCCTTTTTGTATCAGTTGCAGCAGCCGGTCGCTTGCCACTTCCAATCCGCCTGATACTGCAATGCAACCCGCTGCTTTCAGCAACATACAGAGGTCACGGGTAAAGCTTTTTTCAAAACGGATATTCGTCCACCAGCTTACCACCATTTTTCTCCTGATGATCTCGAGGCTCAATGCCCGCATGAGTGCAGGCGGCGCCGCTTCATCCACAAAATGAAATCCATTTTCCCCTGTCTGCGCCATCATTTGCTCCATGCGGTCGCAGAGCAGCCTGGCCGTCATGGGTTCATACGCTGCGATGTAGGGAAGGCTCACGTCGCAGAACGTGCATTTGCCCCAATAGCAGCCATGCGCCATCGTGAGTTTATTCCAGCGGCCATCGCTCCAAAGCCGGTGCATGGGATTCACCACTTCGATGGCAGAAATATATTGATCCAGCAGCAGGTCGCTATAGTCGGGCGTCCCCACGTCGGTTTGTTTGTAGTCGGCGCAACCCTTATCATTTTTATAAACCACAGCACCATTTTCCAATATAAACGTTCTTTTTAATTGGTCAATGCTGCGATGGCCTTCTATATGCTGAATGAGCAGTTCCAGTGGCGCTTCGCCATCATCAAGTGTAATAAAATCAAAGAATTCAAATACGCGTGGATCTGATAAGCCACGCAACTCTGTATTGGGAAACCCACCACCCATCGTTACCTTGACCTGCGGGTAATTTTGTTTGATCCACTGTCCGCATCGAAATGCGCTATACAAATTACCCGGGAAAGGAACGGAGATGCCCACCAGTTTTGGTTGAACGTTTTCCATCCTTGTTTTTAGCACATTGATCAGCAATGCATCGACATAGGTAAATGGCTGTTGCAACGCCGCGTACAATTCGTCAAAACTATTGGCCGATCGACCCATTCTTTCCGCATAACGGCTAAAGCCAAAATGATCATCCACGCATTCCTTGACCAGGTCACTAAGGTCTTCGAGATACATGGTGGCTAAATGCTTGGCTTTGTCCTGTACACCCATGCTGCCAAAGGCCCAGGCAAGATCATCGGTTTGCGCAAACCTCGATGCTTCGGGCAGGAATTCTCTTTTGCAGATAAGGTGTGCTAATGTTGGATTGTGACCTTGTAAGAAAAGGATGACGGTATCAATGGTTTGAATGTAATCATCCTGCAGGGCAAGTATGCGTTGCACATTTTCTGAAAGAGCGGCATTGGATTTACTTGCTTCTGCGAAAATTTGCTGCAATCCTTTTTTGGAAAACAACTGCAGCGTTACTTCAATACCAAGGTCGGCCTGGAAACAGGAAATATTTTTAGTATTGAGGAATCCTTTGAGATAAGCAGTAGCCGGGTAGGGCGTATTCAACTGCGTGAACGGGGGAGTCAATAAAAAAACCGTTTGGCTCAAAGTGGAAAATTTATGAGCGAAGGTAAGGCGGGAGACGAGTTTGCTAGATGAGCCAGCCAAATCGGCCGAGCGATTGTCTTCAACGAACTAGGACAGCACTATGCGTTCCTACGGAACGCCAATACAGCATCTCGTGAAATGCTACCCGCCCAATGTTCTTACGGAACATGATTTTTACATGATGCTTTGGGTTCAATTTGCGAAGCCTATTAGAATAATACCCGGCTATTTTTGTTCCTACCGAACATGATTTTTCCAATATGCTGGGGGTTTCATTTGCAAAGTCTAGTAAAATGCACTCAGCTTTTTTTTGTTCCGTAGGAACAATTGGTGGGTAGCAAAAGCGGGACGAAATATTTTGGTTCGATCCATAGGAACGATTGGTTTATTTTATTAAGTTGCAATCATAATATTTGTAACCTATGTCCAACACCTATACCCAGGTCCATATTCAATTTGTTTTTGCTGTTAAGTACAGGGCCGCCCTTATTGGGGTAGATTGGAAAGAAAGACTGCATCAATATATAACAGGTATTTTTCGGGAGAACAAGCATAAAATGTTGCAGATAAACAGCATGCCCGATCATATTCATATTTTCATAGGGATGCGCCCACATCAGTCCATGTCGGCATTGATGCAACTTGTGAAAACCGAAAGCAGTAAGTGGATTAAGTCACAAAATTTATGTTCTTATCCATTTGCCTGGCAAGAAGGGTATGGCGCTTTTTCCTATGCAAAAAGCCAGATGAATGATGTGATCCGTTATATCCAAAACCAGGAAATTCATCATACCCACGAAACATTTCTGGATGAATACAGAAAATTCTCAATTGCCTTCGAAATTGAATGGGATGAGCGATACATTTTTAAAGAATTAGAATAGCACCATGCATTCCTACGGAACGCTAACATCGCTTGTTATATAGTCTACCCACCAGATGTTCCTACGGAACATGATCCTTCCAGTACGCTTTGGGTTCAATTTATAAAGTCTATTAGAATGCACCCGGCCGTTTTTGTTCCGTAGGAACAAATGGTGGGTAGTAGTAATGCATGGATATGGGTCTTAATTCGTTCCGTAGGAACGATTGGTGCTTGTATAAACTGGCCGAGAGATACATCTTTAAGCAATTAGAATAGTACCATGCATTCCTACGGAAGGCCAACTGCTTACGCTTTGAGCGTTTGCATTTTTAAATCTACAGCACCACCGTTCTTACAATGGTCCTTGCTTTGATGCAGGTGGACAACGTAGAAATGTATCCATTGACAGGGATGTAAGTAAAAATAAATCCGGTGACCTTTTTGCCACGATTGATCCATGGGTGACTGCCAAATGCGCCGGGGCTGCTGTTTTCGATCAATACATCCGCAGTCGTGGTCAGGTCCCGCCAGTTGCCGATCCCATAAAACCCACTTGAGTTAAATAGTGAAACGGGGAGTGGCGAATAAGTTGTGCCAACACCTGTGGTATAACTTTTTTCCATTGCTGTTACGGCAGATTCGCTGAGCACCCGCGTGCCGTTAGCAGTAAGGCCCTTGCGCATCATCATATCGAGCAACAGGATATAATCATAAGGCGTGCTCCTGGCGCCGCCTCCAATGATCGGGTTGGCAGTAAGACCGAAATCTGTGTTCGTCATTCCACAAGGTGCAGTGATCTTTTCCGCCAATAGCGTATTCCAACTTTTGCCCGATGCCACTTCGCAAACACGCCCGGCAACTTGCATGCTAACACCACCGTACAAAAATTGAGTTCCCGGAGGATTGATCAACGCAACATTTTTTGCGATCAGGTCGGCGGCCTGTGCCATTGTGATCAACGGGTTCGATTCATAACCCTGTGTTGAATTGCCAGGGAAACCGGAAGTATGTGAGAAGAGTTGAGCGATGGTGATGCCGCCTTTGCCATAAGTGGTAAAGATGGGCAGGTGCTTGCCAACACTGTCTTCCAGTTTTAATTTCCCTTCATCCACCAGGCTCATCAACACTGCTGCTGACAACCATTTACTGCAGGAAGCGATCAGTTGTTTTGTATTGACCTCGTATCCACCCCAGCCTTTGGCATATACCGTTTCGCCATTGACATGCACCACTGCGAAACATTTGCCGTTAAATGCTGTGGGAACAGAATCGTTGAGCAATTTATCCAGTTCAGCAAAATCAAGTGAACCAGGTGTAACAGGATAAATGACCTGTTTTTTGCACGATACAAAGACCGTGGTCAGTAAAAGGAAAATGCCTGCGCAAATTATCTTTCTCATATAAAATGTACAATGACCATTGTATAGTAAGAACGTTTATCCATGCGAAATAATATCTGCATGCGCCATGGAAATAATAAGCGGGAATTTTTTGCCACCGAGGATTTTCACAGAAAATGTTCCGGGCTGTTCCGTGTTTCCGTGGCAACTTGTTTTCATTTTTACAACCACCAAAACTCATCTTCAAAAAAACTGAGATCAACAGTATCACCTGTGGCCCAATGATGATGATTGGTTTGTACGCTTAGCAATTGTTCTGCCGCCAAAATTTCAAGCATGGTGTAGCTTCCGTAAAACAAAACCTTTTTAATGACCCCGGTGAGCGTCCCGTTTTTATCATCGCTGACAGTAATGGATTCGGGACGGAAAAAGAGTTGTCCTTCTTTCGGGTGAACATTTGCAAGGGCTTCAAAAAAAGCGGTGTTAGAACCACCCACCAAATTGTAATCACCCAACAGGGCAGCGCAATATTCATTTACCGGCTGCCTGTATACCTGCGCCGCGATGCCCGACTGGATGATCTGTCCCTCTTTCATGATAAACACTGTATCAGCCCAGGAAAGAATATCCAGCGGGTCGTGCGACACCATGATACACGTGGTTTGCAGGCGTTCGCCGATATCCTGTATCGCCGAGCGGATAATATTTTTGTGAATAATGTCAAGATTGGAGAACGGCTCGTCGAGCAACAGGAGCCTGGGCTTTGTGGTAAGCAGGCGCGCCAAAGCGATGCGTTGTTTTTCACCGCCAGAAAGACCATCGTTAGTACGGCGGTCAAACAGGTGGCTGATGCGGCAAATATCATAGAGCGATTGCGCTTCTTCGGCTGGCAGCAGGTTGGCGTATTCCAGTATTTCGTGTACCCAATAGTTATTGCGCAGTTCGAAATGCTGGCTGGCATAGGCGATGCCAGGATTGCCAGGTAGCAGTTGGTCCAGCGGACCGATCACTTTTTTGTTTTCAAATCTTATTTCTCCACTGGTAGGCTGCACCAGGCCGCCGATCATTTTCAGCAGGGTGGTTTTGCCTGATCCGGTTTCACCTGCAATAGCAATGTTTTCTCCAGCACGTTGTGTAAAGGAAATATCGTTGACGATCAATTTTTCTTTTTCCTGTTTGGAAAGACCAGATACTGAAAGGAAAGCCACTCGGGATGATTTGATAACGGCGCCGAAAATAGGAAATGAAGGGCAGATGATCCCTACCTATATCGACACAAAAAAATTATACTGAAAGGAGAGTTATTTTTAAACACATAGGCACAAAGAAACGTAGTAAGCCTATGTGCCTATGTTGTTATGTGTTTTAATGCATTGCTACATCATTTTCATTTGGGCGGCCCGACTTTGTAACTCACGAATGTGGATTTCGTCATTTTTACTCTTGTACTTGGATCCTTGTATGAAATGCTGACTGGAATCTTACCACCTTTATCAGAAACATTTTACCGCAGTTTAGGTTTTAAAAATGTGATGAGCGCAGGGTTTGACTTTGATGGCGGCAAAGGCAGTGTGGCCATGATGCAACAAGGATCAATCATCATTGAGCTCTATCAAATGCCGGAAAAAGAATTAGCCGAAATAAAGAGCAGGAAGAACGGTCATATTGACCATATAGCCTTTGATGTGTCGGACATTGATGAAGCCTTCATTGCTATAAAAAATGCTGGCTTTTCTGTGATTGAAGATGCACCGGTCCTCCTGCCCTTCTGGAAAAAAGGCTGTAAGTATTTTAATATTACCGGGCCTGATGGAGAGCGGCTGGAGTTCAATCAAATTTTATAAAGACCCACCTTCTACCAAAACCGCATCTACAAATAATTCCCTTAGGAAAGTTTTCCCTGCAAATATTTCTGTCAGGCGGGAAAATGCCAGCTTGCCCAGCTTTGAACCGTTTGTTTCAACATAGGTCATGGGCGGGTTATACAAAGCGGGAATAAACCCGTGGCTGATAAAGATCATCCCCAAATCCTCGGGCACTTTTAATCCGCGTTTTGTAATGGCTTTCATCGCAAACAACATGGTATTATCACCCATACAAAACATGGCATCCGGCAGGCTTTCTTCCTCAAGTGCTTTTGCCGTTACTGTTTCCGCTTCTTCAGCGCTTGAATGAAAACGGATATCCAGTTTAATATCCGGCGCCAGGTTTTTAAATGTTTCCTTGAACGCGGCGAGTCTTCTTTGTGTGATGCTTAGATTAGGATTGCAAAAAAGGCAGAGAATGTTTTTCTTATCGCTTTTAATGATCCGGTGCGCAGCCAGCACCGCTGCATCTGCATCAGCAAAGCATATTTTGTTACAGGCTTCCACCTGTGGGACCCGGTCAAAAAATATTAAGGGAATTCCAATTTCCGACAGCTTGAAAAACGGGGCGATATCTTTTGTTTTTTCTGTGATTGACACGAACAATCCATCCACCCTGTTCTTTTTCATGATGGCAAGGTTTTTCAGTTCTTTTTCTGCACATTCGCCCGATTGCAGCACCAATAATGAATACCCCAACTGACTAGCCTCTTCTTCCACTGCTGCAATAACATATTCGAAGAACAAATTCTGGAAACAGGGCACGATGACACCAAGCAGCATGCTCTTGTTTGACTTCAGGTTCTGTGCAAAATTGTTGGGTTCGTATTCAGACAATTCGGCGAGCTCTTTTACTCTTTTCCGTGTGGCGGCCGAAATATCAGGGTGGTCTTTCAGCGCCCTGGAAACGGTGGAAACACTCAACCCAAGTTGCTCCGACAATTTCTTCAGCGTACTGTATTGCTTCATGCAGCCTTTATTATTTCCGGCGAATTTGCAGTATTTATTTACAAAAAAGTCCCCTTGGCTTTTTTAAGGCAATTATTTCGTCACAATTCAGTTTCTGATATTTGTTTGTAACGGACTATCTCCAACCCGGAAACCTTAAATTTTCAACTATGCCAAATACCTCCTCCCCAAAATTATCGCTGATGTGGATGGCGATCGCCGTCTTGTTAACCCCTGGCATTACCTGGTGGGTTGCCTCCCGAAATCATACCACCAATAAAGAAACACTGCTGGCTTTTAAAAGGGTGGATAGTAGTTTAACGAAATCTAACCAGCGAATGATTTACTCAAACAGTACCATATCGTTTGAATGGAAAGCGAATTTGAGTAATCCGCCTATTTCAGCTAAGGCGGCTATTTGGTCACCCATGATAGACTCCGCCATTGCCCGGACAAACAGGATGGTCGGGCAAATTGAGGCACTGAAATTGAAGTTGAAAAAAGAAGCAGGCTTAACAATGGAGGATGGAAAGGAGATTTTTAACGACGCCGATCCCGCCGCTGTAAGTAGGTTAATGATTGAAAAAGGAGAAGGCGAAAAACTTGAAAAGGTCTTGTCAGCTTTTGCAGAGAGTCTTCTTACAATTGCACCTGAGCCATGGCGTCCTAAGATCGCTAAACTCCCAGTAACGAATGCACTACAGCATGAAAAGCTTAATCAAAAAGACTGGACGCACGCTTTGTTCGATAATATTCCAACAGTCGCGGCACTTAGCCTACTATCTAAATTTGAATATGACATTCTGTGTTCAGGAAATATTATTGCTGAGTTCTGTGGAAGTCAAAGCAGTCTCCTTGCAATAATAGAGGATGAATATATTGAAATGTTAGTCAATCAAAACAGCACATACCTGCTGCCGGGAGAAACTCTTAAAATTAAGGCTGGCATTGGAACCTTCACAACCTATCCGCTTCCAGTCATCACAATTAACGGTGTTCAGGTAAAAAGGAATGATTATGATGGATATGCCACTTACAGTTTGATCGTTTCTGATAAAGGTGGTAAGATTCCAGTCAGCATTTCATACAAGGATCCAAGTACAAGAGTAAAAATGACGAAATCCACATTCGTGAGTTACAAAGTCGG
>JGI24806J26614_1000136_pt1 | contig 16546 bp, 15 predicted proteins | sample Kansoi200umMDA_FD_26614 | JGI IMG/M metagenome (IMG submission 26614)
TTGATTACGTCCGTATCAATTACAATTTTGATATTTTCAGTAGGTTTTTTGCAGGCCGAAAGCATACACATTATCAGTGCCATGCAACTTGTACTTATTCTGAACATGATCTTGCCTTTTTAAAGTTTAAAATTAAAATTGATTTGAACAGTCGGGAGCCAGCGATAATCTTTTATGTTATTCTGTAATTGAGCGGTTTGAGATGAATTGCCTTCCAGTAAACCTGTACCTACTATGTTTGCTTCTGGCTTGCTGAGGAAGTAAGTACCTACATCTACATTGATGTTGAATTTTTTGCGGGGGAAGGTATGCGCAAAAGCGACGCCAAGGTAAGGTGCAAGGCCTTTCCAATCAACTGAAAGATCTACATAACCGATTTGATCTTCTGTAAGTACTAAATCGCCATATTTATAATCATCTGATGGGATTACCCTTAGGTTGCCTTTTGCTTTAAAAAAGTAAGAAAAGCCGCCGACTATGCGAAACCATGCCGCTTTTTTGACCGGCACATAATCTGCAAATGCATGAATATTGTAAAAATCGGCTGCAACATCAGATGTCGAATTAAATCCTGAAATTTTGAATACATCATTGGCTTTGATCGGGATAAAGTTTAAGCCCCCTCTTACTGCAAGGTCCGGTAATACGCCGTAAATAAATTCGGCACCAATACCTTGTGTACCTACATTTAACTGAACCGACTTTTTATGCAAAAGATTAATATAACTGCTGTCGTTTTGCGCCCTTAGCTGCCGGGTAACCAGTATGAGTAATAGAATTAGCGTGCATCGGAATAAGTTCATATTAATGTAGGATTAGGTTTGTCAATTATTATTCCCGTTAATTTGATTGCGATAGCTAAACTTTTAACATTTTAGGCGTTAAAAAAGTTCAGGTTATTTTAAGATGAACATGATGAATAAAGTTTAATGTTACCTGCCCGATGGGTAAGAATAACGCTGGCTAGTGGAGAAGAATAAGTACAAGTTGCATGGCACTGATAATGTGTATGCTTTCGGCCTGCAAAAAACCTACTGAAAATATCAAAATTGTAATTGATACGGACGTAATCAAGTATACAGCTATGATAAATGTTACAGATGGGCAAAACGGCAACCCTGCTCCTGCAAATTCGACCATCACCATATCCGGTAATGCCGCCAGCAATATTTATGAACTTTCAGGCAAAAAGAATATCCAGCTAAGCGCTGGTATGGTTACCATAGGCCTGCACCCAAGTGTTGTTCCCGCAGCGGATCAGCCGATCAGTATTATTGCTGAAATTAATGCCCCGGGGTATAATAAAGAGTCCAGACAAATCACCTTCACGGCGGAAAAGAAACAACAGGTAGTTAACATCCAGTTAACCCGAACAGGCTCAACTGCGCCGCCAGTAGTGACTCCACCACCTCCCGTTTATAATCAAGTGTCTTTAACATTTACCGGCCGGTGCCCTAACCGAAAGGATGTGGAGATTAGGCCAAGCGTTTATGTTTACTTTCGTGCTGCAGGAAGCAATGCGGCCTTTCAATACCTGGGTTATATGGATAAAGGAAATATTAGTACAAATTTGCTGGCACAAAATGCAAGCTATGATTTCCAGATCGTTTTTGGCGGCGAAACCTACAGGGTAAATCAAAAAATAGATCAAACAGCTTATAATTTAACCATAGATATGCCTGCAGCCTGCAATTTTTAAATGCAGCAAAGCTGAACTGAATTGAAGCGCATAAATAAAAAATTACATTTTCAAAATTCGAAATATTCGTACGTTTTAACCAATTTTTAAGACTTATAGACCTTTTTTAACCATGGTTCTTGAGCGAAATTTGTAGGCTAATTTATCAGCAGAATCATATTTATTGAACTTTCTGACTGNTAATAAATCCAAATTCAATACAAATGGTCAATCCTACTATCTCATCAAGTCCCGGCGGTTTAAAAACTGCTATTATCCGGTTCCTTATTTATGGTTTAATAATGGTTTTATTAGCTGAATTTTTAAAGTGGAATGTGCAGCACGAAGCAGGCAGTAATAAATTCAGTGAACAATCAATTGTAGAATATGTGCAAAGCTTGCTGCTGCTACTCAGTGCCCTGACTTACCTTTATATTTCGTTTAAACATCGATCATCATTCCCACTTGCTTTCGCATTATTTAGCTTCACAATGGCCTCTTTTATCAGAGAGCAGGATGCTTTTCTTGATGAACATGTTTATGACGGTGCATGGCAAACCGGCTCTTTTGCCCTGCTTTTTCTTGCTGTAATTATCGTATACAGAAATAAAGGACTTTTTTTTGCTAACCTGAACGATTTTGTAAATAAATTTTCCTTTGGGATACTGTTATCCGGAATTTTAACGACTTATATTTTCGCGCGTTTGTATGGTAGAAAAGTATTCTGGATGGCCGTTATGGAAAGTCAATATACCCGTGATGTGAAAAACGTATCAGAAGAATCGCTCGAGCTTTTTGGTTATACGCTCATCCTTATCGCCAGTGTAGAATTTTACCTGCTTGCAAAGGCAAAAAGCAAATGCCAGGCCTTAACCATGCATAACAGTCAAACACCACTTAACCTTTCAGCATAACATCATATACTGAAATATCGTACCCTGATCAATGCTGTGTGTTTAATTACTGATGGCGTTGATCAGTTTTTTTCCAAAGTGCTTCAAAACGGTATGATCTATTAAATAATTAAAAGAAATAATTCCCAATATGGCGCAGCTTATTCCAGCCAGCACATCAAGCGTATAATGATGACTGGTATATACGGCCGAAAACCAGATGCCCAGCATGACCGTAAAAAAGAAAATATTAATTTTTCCCAAACGGTTTTTTAAGCCGTAGTAAACAACAATTACAGGATATGAGGAGTGCAGCGATGGCATAGCTGCAAACACATTAGAGCCTTTACTGTATATTCCATGAAAAAGCGAAATGTTAAAATAATGATCGAAACGAGCCAATCCAGCAGTATTACCAGCTGTTTTGGCGATAAACCCGAAACCATTTTCCTGTACATACCATGGTGGTGCGGCCGGAAAAGCATAATAGACTACAAAACCCAATAAATTTACCCAGACAAAGGTGAGTGAGAACCGGATAAACTGTTCCTTATTCTTAAAAAAAAGATAAGTAGCGAAGGCTAAAGGAACAGGCACCCACATCAGGTAGAAAAGCCCTGTTAATACATCTAAAAAAACAGTACTGTTTATTTTCCAATATTCGTTGGGCGTCAATATTAATCCATGGTAATGAATGCCGAAAGTATTTTTTTCCAAGTTGTATAAATCTTCAATATGTACTGTATTAAAAAGATAGTTTGGAAAAGCTTTCATATAATCAAACAGTATCCAGTAGACAATGAAAATTGAAAAGCCGAGAATAAACTGCCTGGTTCCTTTGGAGATGAAGAACAAAGCATTAAAAATAAAAATCAGCACCAACTGATCGGTTTTAAAGCCAACCAGCAGTACTGATAATAACAGATATGCAACAGATACAGCGACTGTCAGATAAATATTCCGGATGTTATAAAAACTGTTTTTAAGCAATGCTTCTTGCTGCATATTATTTTCTATCAAAATTAGACCTAAAAATATGGTCCCAAAAGGTCCAGCTTACCCCATAACCTTTGGTCGAATCGGAATAATGATGAAGCATATGGTGCTGCTTTAATTTTTTCCAGAAACCGCTTTTAAAATTGGCATGATGAAGGGCATAATGCACCATATCGTAAAAGAGATAACCGATCATAAAACCAGAGAAAAATGGATAAACCATTGTATCCGGCAATAACCAATCGAAAAGAAAGTAAAAACCTAATGCCATAGGAATACTGGCTGAGGGTGGCATTACCAATCTTTTGGCATCGTTTGGGTAATCGTGGTGTACCCCATGAAAAATAAAATGGATTTTCTTGCCCCACTCCACATCCGGCTCGAAATGAAAAACATAACGATGCAGGATATATTCAGTGATGGTCCAAATGCCAAGGCCGAGCAAAAACCATCCTGCAAAATTTAAAACCGGCATTTCGATGTCCCAAAGTGCTTTCCAAAAAAGAAAGGCAATAACCGGAACATATACAATCAACGGTACATAAAACTGAACTTTTGACAGGCTTTCCAAAAAGTCGTTTTTAAACATCCTGATGGATGCAGTTGAATTTGAAACAAAATTCTTTTTCATTTGGTCATATTTTTTAACTGGTCTTCGGTCCTTCACCCGGCCCGTCATCCTGAACTTGTTTCAGGATCTTTAAACGAACGAATTGTTCAAAAGTCTTCGACTCCGCTCACCTTGATCGTCATCTCGACTGAAGCGAAGCGGAATGGAGAGATCTTTGAATAGAGATTTCTCGGCTCCGTTTCACTTCGCTCGAAATGACGTGTAGAGATGACTCCGCTCAGACTGACAAATCACTGTTATTCTGAACGCAGTGAAGAATCTCTAATCTATAACACACAGCCGCCCAACCCCATATCAAAAGATTCTTCGTTACACTCAAAATGACAATCAACGCCACTCCGCATAAGGCCTCCGCTAAACCTTAATCCTTTCCACCAGCACTTTAGAAGGTTCAGCAGCATCAAAACCTTTTATTTCTACATATTTTACATTCGGAAACCAAAAGGTACCGCCTTCAATCCGGAGGAATATCCGCTCCAACTGCATTTTTTTATTGTTAATGGTTGCAAAAACATGGTATTTTTTATCTACAGCAGATTTATTCAGGTACATAGGCAGTTTTTTATGCGAGGTAAACCGCAACTCGAACTGTCCGTTACCCAGATTTTTGCTGATGATTCCATAGGCAAATTTACGCTGGATATAACTCAGCTCTTTCTTCTCGCCCTTATCACCATAACGGATCCAAAACACGTTTACAGGCTGTTCCTTATTCACTTCGCCGTGTTTGTCTACATTTAACTGGCAGATAATGGTATTGGTGTTCGGGTCGCGCTGCAAATAAAACAGCTGATTAGGAATATCTTTTGGCGTTGGAAAAGTTATCGGCGAAGGATCAGAGCCCTGCGCATTTGCATGAAAGGACAGTACTCCGGTTAAACTGCCCATCAATACCAAACCCGCAATTAATGCGGCCCTATTATTTCCTTTTCGCTCATTGAATTCTTGTGCCTCCAGGCCTTTTTTGGCCTCTTGTAAACGTTTAACAGCCGTAATATTGGTTAATACCGCCATTAACGTAATGGGCATGGTAAAAATCGACATCGTTTCAAACACGTGGAATGAGATACCGGGAACATAAACTTTATAATCGCCTCCTATAAAATGGCCGGCAATACCACAAGCAATGGCAAAAACGCCAATAGTTACTACACGTTCCGGCCGCTGCATTAGTCCGCCCTTACATTCTACTCCCAAACCTTCAGCCCGTGCCCGGGTATAACTTACCATCATCGAACCGATCAATGCAATAAACGCAAACAGCGAACTTAAAAAATAGTGATGTGCGACCAGGTAGTAACAAATACCTAAAAACATGATCATTTCACTGTAGCGATCGAGCACCGAATCATATAAAGCACCAAACTTCGAACTCATGTTTCCCAGTCGCGCTACCTGACCATCGAGCATATCGAATAAACCGGCAAAAAGCACCAGTGCCCCTCCCCAACCAATGTATGACATATCGCCACGATTCGATTTTTCGGCACCGAGCACAAAAATTACGGCCACGCCGATATTCAGGATCAGGCCAATGGTGGTTACTGCATTAGGTGTTAAACCAATTTTAATCAATCCCTTTACAAAAGGATTGATTACCTTATATATGCCCAGTTGCAGGCTGTCCCTTAGATTTTTTTCCATAACTTATTCCTTAAAAGTCAAATTTTACTCTCGCCCTTATGCCCCACTCCGAAACTTCCGGATGATTAAGATAGTTGAACCTTTTCACTACGTCGACCCTCAATAGTTTAAAAATGTTGCCTACCCCAACACTGCCCTCCATATAGGGGTCATCACCCAATGCATAAGTTCTTTGTGCACCATTTTCGTAAACCGGAAGCCGGTATAATCCTGTTTGAAAATTCGGGTTATTTTCATTACGCAGACCACCATATAAGGCTTTGAATGACACCATTTCCCTCAATTTTAATTTTTTGATCAACGGCAATTTATTGAAAAAGAAGCCATTAAAATTATGATCGATATTGATGCTTACATAATGGTCGCTCACAAATTCAAGAAAGTTCATCAGGTTATACGAATTGAGCTGATAAGCATAGGTTTGGTTGGCGCGATGTATGTCTAATAAAGGAAAAGGCACTTTCCCGGCGATATAACCACCTTCGAAAGTTACATCGCTATACCCCAACTGCGATAAATAAAAACGTTTATCAATACTGCCCATCAAATTATGATAATTGTATTCGCCACCAAAAACACCCTTTAAACCTGCGGTATAGCGTAAATTAAATACCGGATAACGATCAGCAATAGGCACGCGATATATTTTACCCTGATAAAATTTCTCATTTGGTGCGTACCTTAACTGTAAGGAAAGTTCGCTGGTGCTTAACCTGTTAACCAACTGGTTATTCGAATTTACGTAATTAAGTCCGCCGGCAGGCGTTTGACTCCATTTTTTAAAACCGAGATTGTAAGAAAAGTGATTTTCGAATTCTTTTACATAATCCAAACGGTAAAAATCGTTGTAAAGCAACATATCATTTACCCCTCTTTTAAACGAGAGCAGGAAATTGTCTTCCTGTACGAACTGGAGTTCTTGTCCCGGTATTTTAGTGTCGCGTTGAAAACTTGCCCTGATATAATGCTGTGGAAATTCGTAGATTGATTTATTGTTTATCGAATAAGTTCCGGAAAGGAAAAACTTCCATTTCTCGTCTTTAATCCCATAAGCCAGATAGTTTTCGAAATAATACCGTTTACTGAGCTCGGGCGTTGTTCGGCCACCAACACGCAGCCTTAAACCTTCTACATTGTTAAAGCTGTAAAATGTATTTACCGGACCAATTTCATAGGGGCCTAAATTCTGATAACCTGCAAATAAAAGGGTTACGATTTTCATGGTTCGTTTAAAAGATGGCAGATTTTGAAGGGTATCAATATTGCCATAAATTTTCAACTGGTTTTTCGAAATGGTATCCAGTCTGTTTTTTTCCCAGAATTTATCATCTTTTTTACCGGCATCGGCTAAAACTACCTTACTTTTCCCTTGAAAAATAGTATCGGGCAACACGGTATCGAACTGGTAATTTTTAAAAGTAACAGTGCGTTCACCCGTAAAGCCTATACCTTTGGTTTTGCCGATACCGAAATCGGCCAACAGGTTACTTTTGCTTAAACTGTATTTGCCTTTATCGTTGGCTTCAAAATCGAGATCGACTTTTAGTGCACGTACAAAATTGAGGTTAATGTTTTTATTTACCCCGAATGACGCCCCTGTAACCGCGTAATGGCTATCATTCGTTACATAAATTTTTCCTTCGAACAACATATCGTTTGTATTTCGGGGGGTAAACGACAGCTCAATAATTTGAGGTTTCTGATTTTTTAACGTGTCGGTAATGAAAAACTTATAAAAAGCAGGTGCCCCGTCTGCAATCGGACTTAAAAATTCGTTACTGATTACAGAAATGTTGTTTTTGTAGATATCGATATCCTGATACATCCTATCGAAATAAGTTTTCATACCTTTATTATCGATGTACCTGCTATCAAAGTTTACCTGTTTCTCGGCAAGAACAATTGTTTTATTTTTTTCAGGATCTTTACTGAGATAATGGTCAGCTAATTGTTCCTGAATATATACAGGCAGGAGGTTTTTTCCACCAATTAAGGTCGAATCCTGTTCCTGGAATAAAAACTGATAATTTCTGAACATCCTTTTGTTCTTAAACTTATCCGAAACATTGCTCAGCGAGAACAACATCTTCTCATATTGCCTGAAAGACACTGTATTGTAACTCTTAATCCGGTTTTCATCTTTGTGGGCAATTACCTGCCGGATCAATTCGACTGCCGGATTATCTTTATTACGGTATCTTACTTTTTTCCCACCAACAATGACGACTTCATCCAGTGCTCTTGCATCAGGCACCAGGGAAATATCAAATTCTTGAGTTGCAGCAGGTACAATATTCTTAAAAACAGTACGATAGCCTACATAATTAAAACTCAGCTCACTTTGTGGGTCGGGAGAAACGAGTACGTATTTTCCGTTCACATCGGTCTGTGTTCCTATTTTTGTATCCTTAAAAAAAACAGAAACATTTGGCAGTGTCTCTTTGGTTACGGCATCGCGCACTGTTCCGGACACTGTGGTTCTCTGGCCAAAAGCATTTACCTGCAAAATAAAACTGAGCACCACGGATAGATAAAATGAATAGATCGGTTTCATTTAACTTGAAAAAATAAACTGCTTTTGCATGATATAATTGTAGCTTACCCCGGTTAAAACCGAGCTTAGCACTTTAGCGAGAACATAATTGAGATTAAAAAAATGGGTGAGTATAAAAACACCTGTGGTTACGATGATCAGATTGCCGGCCCATACCAAAATGTATTTCAGGATCTGCCATTTAATTGCTGTAGATTCACTTTCGAAAACCCATTTCCGGTTCACATAAAAATTTATTGCGCCACCTGTAACCGTACCGGTAATGCTTGCTGCCAGGTACCACCAACCTAAAACGTTTACCGCAAATATGGTGATGCCAAAATCTGTAGCCGAAGCAATTAATGAAGATGCCTGTGCTTTTAAATAAGTAAACATCATCGCTAAAAAAGTTCTAAAACAACCACCAGTTGGAGCAGTACATTCGCGTAGATCCCGGCAAGCACATCATCGGCCATTACGCCCCAGCCACCTGGTAACTCCTCCAGTTTGCGGATGTAAAAAGGTTTTAGGATATCAAAAAACCTAAAAAAAACAAGCCCGATAAGGGTATATTGCCATTTTAAAGGCACAAATAACAGGGTAATACACATTCCCGCCACTTCATCAATCACTACCCTACCGTGGTCTTTTCCCCAAATCTCTTCCACCCGATCGGCACTCATCACCCCCAACATCACGATGAGTATAGTGAAGAGTACCGGCCATAAATATGGGTTGGAATAAGGGCTCTGGAAAAGATGCCAGCAGATGCAGGTTGCTATGGCAGCATAAGTACCTGCACCCTTACCGATATATCCGATTCCCAGAGCCGTTGAAAGAAATTTGTGAATAAACACTATATCGTTTCTATCAGTTCTTCTTCGTAATCCTGACCTAAGTGGGTAATCAATTCTTCGCCCATGATGTAACGTAAGGTATTCTGAAGTTTCATTAACTGTTTAAAAATGTCGTTTTCTGCAGGTACACCTGGAATAGTTTGTGGCGATTTCAGGTAAAATGACAGCCATTCCTGAATGCCTGACATATTTGCACGTTTGGCCAGATCGATAAACAAAGCAAGATCCAAAACAATTGGTGCGGCTAAAATCGAATCGCGGCAAAGGAAATTGATTTTAATCTGCATTTTGTAGCCTAACCAACCGAAGATATCGATGTTATCCCAACTTTCTTTGTTATCACCGTGAGGCGGATAATAATTGATTCTGATTTTGTGGTACATATCGCCATACAGATCAGGGTTAACCTCTGGTTTAAAGATATCTTCCAGTACGCCCAGTTTAGATACTTCTTTGGTTTTAAAGTTGTCAGGGTCATCTAACACCAAACCATCGCGGTTACCTAAAATGTTATCCGAAAACCAACCATTTACACCCAATGAACGTGCCGCCAAGCCAGGTGCTAAAATGGTTTTCATTAAAGTTTGTCCGGTTTTAAAATCTTTACCTGCAATCGGGGTATTGGTTTCTTTCGCCAGTTCAATCAATGCCGGAATATCTACCGTTAAGTTTGGTGCACCATTAGCAAAAGGAATTCCTAATTTTAATGCAGCGTAAGCGTAGATCATACTTGGCGCAATGCGTAAGTCGTTGTCTTTTAAACCTTGCTCAAACGCAGCCAGCGATTCGTGCACTTCAGACGGCTCGAAATAAATTTCGGTAGAACCACACCAAACCAGCACAATACGATCGCAGTTATTTTCTGCCTTGAAGTTTTTAATATCTTCCATTACGGCTAAAGCCAGTTCGTAACGGTTATCGATATCTTTTACATATTTACCATCCAAGTTTTTTACATAATTCCGGTCGAAAGCTGCACGCATCGGTTTAATGGCCTGCAATTCTTCACGTACATCACGCAATAGGTTAGCATCCAGTACACGCGCATTCATTGCTGCTTCGTAAACATTATCTTCGTACACATCCCAGCCACCGAAAACGAGGTCTTCCAAACCAGCTAATGGCACAAAATCCTTAATTTTTGGTAGTTTATTTTCAGTTCTTTTACCTAAACGGATGGTACCCATCTGTGTTAATGAACCGATTGGCTTTGATATCCCTTTTTTAATTGCAGCAACTCCGGCAATCATGGTTGTTGCTACAGCGCCTAATCCTGGCATTAATATTCCCAGCTTACCTTCAGCTGCTTTTACTTCCTGTTTCATTCTATTTTATTTAAAATCTTATAACCAATTGTTTTTACGGTACCAGTTTATGGTTTCATTAAGTCCTTGTTCCAAGCCGAATTGAGGCACAAAACCAAAGTCTTTTTGAATATTTTTAATGTCACAGCCCCAGTTCAGCGCGGTGAGTTCCTTTATCTTATCTACATTCAGGGCCGGGATCTTATTAAACAGACCATACAAGCGCTCCATTGACCAGGCCAGGCCCTTAATAACCGGCACAGGCACGTTTATCGTAACGGTCTTTTTTCCCAATGCCTTACGCACATTGGCAGCGAGTGATGACCGGCTGTACACCGCCCCATCCGAAATGTTGTAACTTTTACCAACAACATCAGAGGCAAGAGCTTTTATAATGATATCGGCCAAATCGGTGGCATACACAAAACTCAACTCCTGTTCCTGTTTGCCGATATACAGCTCCAACCCGGCTTTAATCGTTTTAATCAATATAAAAATGTCTTTCTCACGTGGCCCATATACCGCTGTTGGTCTGAATATGATCAACGGCAGATTCGGAACCTGACTCAGATACGTCTCTGCGAGTGCTTTGCTGATTCCATAATTGGTTACCGGATTTGATGCGCCCCTATCGGTCAGCTTTTCATTTTTTTGATTTAATGGCCCTAATGCTGCCAAACTGCTGATAAATACAAATTTCGTGATGCTGTGTGCTGATCTTGAAGCCGCTAAAGCCAGGTTTCGGGTATAAATGGCATTTACCTGGTTGTAATCATCGAGTTTTTTGGCCTTGGTCACCGCAGCTGCGTGCACGATATAATCGTATTTTTTTTCTTCTATATTTTCTTTTAACAAGTAAATTGATGAGAAATCAAGATCCACGTAATTGATCGGAAAATCTTTAAGATGTGATGCAGTAGACGTTTGACGTACATTTGCATATACCTCCAGATCGTTGTCCAAAGCAGATTTAATTAGGTGATAGCCCACAAATCCGGTCGCTCCTGTAATCAACACCCGCTTTTTCATATCGCTTTCTCTAAAATCCTGTATTTCCGGTACAACTTCCCACCAATATCTTCAATAGGTTTATTAATGAGGTCGTTATGATCTAAAGTCCAGCTGGCCTCTGCATATTTCATGTTTTTGGCCTTAAAATGTTTAATGATACGGCCATAAAGACAAGCTTCAATCCCCATTTTACGGTAACCATCTACTACGCCGAGCAATAAAATACGGATCCCGTCAATTTTCTTTTTGTTGGCCAACAGTTTGATCAATCCGGTAGGGAACAACCTGCCGCGTTTAATTTTGATCAGGATCTGGTTGATATCGGGAATGGCCAGTGCAAAACCCACAATCTTGCCATGCTGCTCGGCCAGTATGCAAAATTCCGGATCAAGAATCAGTTTTAAATCATTTGCGGTATAGTCAAACTCTTTATCCGTCATCGGTACAAAACCCAGGTTTTTATCCCATGCTTTGTTATATACCTCCCGCACCGCGTTACACTCTTCCTTGAATTTCTTCATGTTGATTTTACGCAGCACAATGTCATTTCGGAGCAACCGTTCTTCAATACGATCCAGCAGTTTAACCGATCTTTCACTATAATTGCCGGCAGTGTAACGATAAGCCCTTAAATCGACATTTTTCTGAAAACCGGTTTGCTCTAAAAGCGTTAAATAATACGGCGCATTATAAGGCATCATGGCTACCGGTGGCCCGTCAAAACCCTCAATGAGCAATCCGCATACCTCATTGGTTGAAAAATTTACAGGACCTAAAATTTTGGTATGCCCTTTTTCCGTTAACCAGTTTTGTGCTGCATTTAAAAGCTGCTGCGCAACTGTTACATCGTTAATGCAATCGAAAAAACCGAAGAAACCATCATGTCCACCATAAACTTTATTGTGGTTAGTATTGTTAATTGCGGCAATTCGTCCGACTACCTTACCCTCATCATAAAGCAAAAAAAGTTGTATTTCCGAATGCTCGTAAAAAGGGTGTTTGCCTGGGGTAAGCAGATCGCGCTGCGCAATAAAAAGTTCGGGAACGTAATTTACATCACCCGCGTATAATTCGTGCGGAAAATCTACAAAGGCCTTTAATGCTTTTTTACCAGAAACCTTTACCAGTTCTCTCATGATTGGCTTCCCACTAATTCTACGTTAACAGCCTTAAAAGCTACACTAAGTTTCTCAATGGCTGTTTCGATCTGTTCGAAAGTATGCGTGGCCATTAAAGAAAACCTGATCAAAGACGAATCTGAAGGCACCGCCGGAGACACCACCGGGTTTACAAATACTCCATTTTGCTGAAGGATATTCGTAATCATAAAGGTTTTGGTGTTGTCGCGAATATAAATGGGAATAATCGGACTGTTGCTGTGCCCGATATCGAAACCTGCATCAAGCAAAAGTTTCTTCGCATATTCTGTATTGGCCCAAAGTTGATCAATCCGTTCAGGTTCTGATTCGATAATATCCAATGCAGCAATTACACTGGCCACAGCAGAAGGCGGCATGCTGGCACTAAACATGAGTGAGCGGGCGCGGTGCTTGATATATTCGATGGTTTCGGCACTGCCTGCAATAAAACCACCTAACGAGGCCAGCGATTTACTAAAAGTACCCATAATCAGGTCCACTTCTTCAGTAAGGTTAAAATGTGATGCTGTACCGGAGCCATTAAAACCGATTACCCCCAGGCTGTGCGCATCATCCATCATAATATTGGCGCCAAATTCGTTCGCAATATTGACCATTTCAGGAAGATTAACCAAATCGCCTTCCATGCTGAAAATGCCATCTGAAACAATCAGTTTGGCCGAATCTTCGGGTAGTCTGCTTAATTTCCGGCGCAGATCCTGCATATCATTATGCGCATATTTAATGGTACGTGCAAAGGCCAAACGGCTGCCATCAATAATAGAGGCATGGTCATATTCATCCAGCAACAAATAATCGTTGCGATCCAGCAAACAGGATATTACACCTAAGTTAACCTGGAAACCAGTGCTAAAAAGCACTGCAGCCTCTTTACCCACATATTCGGCGAGGCGATTTTCTAATTCAAGGTGAATATCGAGTGAGCCGTTCAGGAAACGCGATCCTGCGCAACCTGTTCCATATTTTTCGATAGCTGCTTTTGCGGCTTCTTTTATTTTAGGATGATTGGTTAACCCTAAATAGGAATTAGAACCAAACATAAGCACCTTTTTCCCATTGATAACGACTTCGGTATCCTGGCCGGATTCTATCGACCTGAAATAAGGATATAATCCCTTTTCTTTTATTACCGCCGCATCCTTAAAAGAGGCAATTCTATCTTGTAATTTTTTACGCATGCTGACACTTATATTCTTCAGTTTTTAAAACCCTGTTCTGAAAGTTTAGCCTGCTCCTGAATGCTACCTGTAGAAGTGAAAATCAACTGGGTAGATTGAGACCGCATTAACCAAACGATTTGATAACACAATTTTAACGCGGAATTGAAGCCAAAAAAAAGGTTCAAATGTGGGATATATTGGTCAAAAAGTGGGATTGGCAAAATGTGACATTCAGATGAATTGACCAATTGACATTCTGACTTTTATTATAAAATAGTAAAAAGGTTAAAATCAGCCAGAAAAGCACCAAACACTATATAAATACCTGTAATTAAACAGGTTAAATTACGAAAAATTCTTAATCAAAAACATAAAAATCAATCAGAAATTAGTCATTTTAAAAAAATATTATTGCAAAATTCATGGCGAATACTACATTTGTCACAGCAAAATCCGACAGATAAAGGGCGAAAGACTATCCATAAAAGGGTGGCTGAAATTGTAGTGCAAAAGATGATGGAATCTGTTAAGAAATTATTAAAAAACGCTGAACGATTTTATGCAACAACAGTTACTCAATAAAACTTTTTCAGAAAAAAACCACGAGGAAGCACTTTCTTTAAATGATGGCCTGATGGCAAAAATCCACCATAGCAATGATCCGCATTATTGCAGCGCTGAACCTTTCCGGGTATCGAGTTATGCGTTAATCCTGATCACCAAGGGAAAGATGAACCTCCGGATTAATTTTGTAGAGCACGTATTAAATCACAGAGATATTCTACTCATTTTCCCACATGCTGTTTATGAGATTAAGGAGAATAGCGATGTTTCTTTCATCAGCATCCATTTTAACAAAAGTTATTTAAAAAATAAAGGGATATTCTTTAACAGCGGAGAAGCTTACAGAATGTTCCGGAACGATCCTACCCATAAATTTTCGCTATCAAAGGAGGATTACACATTCATTTATTATGATATGCTTGCGCTGCACAAAAAGCTGAATGTACCTAAAGACACCCCGCAAATTAAAAATATTGTGCACAACAGTTTCCTGGAACTTTTGTACGACATCTTCCTGCTCAAAAACAAACAGAAAGATCCAATACCTTTTGCTCATGATAGCAAGACAGAACTCACCAACCGGTTTTTAACGCTGGTTTCGGAAAATTTTAAAAAGGAAAAACGGGTAATTTATTATGCCAACTGTTTACGCATTACACCCAGGCATTTATCGCAGGTTGTGAAACAGGTAACCGATAGAACAGCGGGAGAAATTATTGATGAAATGGTGATCAGGGAAGCAAAATTATTGTTAACCAGCCATGTCATGAATATCTCGGAGGTAGCCATGGAACTGCGCTTCAGCAATTCCTCTTTTTTTGGCAAATTTTTCAAAAAACAAACGGGAATAACGCCGTCTGAGTATAAATTATCGAACAATATTGCGGTTTAGTGATGGTCGGTGAGCCACCGACCATTAAAAAAAACTAAACTTGAGCTGTTGTATCTTCCATTAGGTTTTCAGGAGGTGATTCGGGGGTAAAGCAGATATGGTATACCTTAGTTTTGAGCAAATGACAATGACTTAATAATTCTTCGTTATTGCAAGATTTTATTTTCGAGAATATTTGCTCTAAATCATCCATTGATTCTTTAATGTGGTGACTATGTAACGGAGCTTTTTCGATATGACTATCAGCCATCATAATCCATGTTTTTACTACATCATGTTTATCGTTTGAAATCTCATAAATGGCACCTATGGTTTCATTGCCCATAAAAATGCATAAGAAGAGTCTGGATCTGGCAAACTATTAACATACATTGTACGATAAATGTGAAATGTAGACTCTTTTTGCTTTCTTTTCAAATCTTCAAATTTATCCTGAACCTCTTGTATCACCTTTTGAGTATTTTTCGCAAGTTGAATCTTATGTCGTCTCATAGTTAAAGCAATAAGCCCCCAGCTGATCAATGCTGAGAGCCCAATTATAGCAGTAAAAACAGTTAATTGTGCAGTGAGTATCTGATCAAAATAATATCTACCAATTTCATTTTTTTGAACTATTTTTCCAGGCTATCAACCTTATGTTGAAGCAGTTTTAAATTAGATGTTAAACTATCAGTTTTAATTTGTTGTAAAGATTGAGCGATCATAAAGAATTGAAAATAATGTTTAATAGCAGATAACCATTTAAACCCTCTTTTTTGTTTGACTAAAATTTTAAATAATTACCTGGAAAGGTACTTATTGTTAACATACCCCTGTATATCTTCGTAGCTTACCAGGCTCCATTCACCATTACGGGATATTTCGCCAACATATTCGCCTTTTAATATCACAGGTATCTTTTCTATCTTTTTTGAATCAACAGATGGCCCTGTTCTAAAATTTAAAGCTGTTGTTGTAAGATAGAGGTTTGGTACAACTACTGGTGTCCTCTCTAAAATCACATAACCGTTCTTTTGTTCGCCAGTAATCATTTTAACCTGTAATTGTTGCCAGGTATAACCATAATCGTACTGTAAATGCGGACCATCTTTAAAGCTTACCCAATCGCCACCCCATTCCCAGCCATTGGCCTTAAAAACATTAACCACTTCCATCCAATCGCTACGCCCATCCTGATCATAATCTTTAACCATATTCCACGAGGTATCTTTTCCATCAATAAT
>JGI24806J26614_1000137_pt1 | contig 16525 bp, 15 predicted proteins | sample Kansoi200umMDA_FD_26614 | JGI IMG/M metagenome (IMG submission 26614)
TGGATTNTATGGAAGCAGCAAGATTAAGGGATGAGATGTTTTCCTTGCAGAAGAAGTTGGAAGGAATGAAGGCCTAATTCCGATACGAGATAATAAGACATTGGTTAAAAAAAATTAACTCGATACCCGAACATCCTAATATCATCTTCTTCTCTTCACTTACTTTGCCGGCTATGAAAAACATGACCCTTGCCGCTCTCTGCGTTTTAATTACGATCACATCTTTTGCGCAATCTATCCACATTGACAAGTACAAAGACTTTGAACAAGCCTCTCTTCCTGAAGGTGAAATTCCCATTAACCGCCTGCACTGGCTGCCAGCTTCGCACCAGTTTTGGCTTAACGACAAAAGAGGCCTTTACCTATACGATGCCGGTGACCTCACTTCCAATAAACTTTTTCTTTCTGACGAGCAGATAAAAAGTGCGGACCTGAAAACGAGAGTGGAAGACATCTCGTGTGGAGCAGCGACCAAAAAAGCATTTTGATTTATAGGAACTCAGCACGTGTGTGACGGCAAAACACAAGAGGCGATTACTAGTATTTTGATTTAGCGACTAGCAAGCGTTAAACAACTTGGAAAGGGACGACCCATTTCATCACCTGTGATTCCGGTAGAATATCCGAAAGCGGGTTTCAAGCCATCGAATGTGAAGATTGGTGTGGTGAACATCGCAACAAAGAAAACGTCCTGGTTGAAAATATCCAGCGATCCAACCAACAATTATCTCCCACGCATGGAATGGGCCGGCAATGGGAACGACATTATGGTAATGCAACTAAACCGCCTGCAAAAAGAAGCGACTTTTTATCTCTACAATCCAACCACCGGCGCTGCAAACAAAACTTATATGGACAAAGACGATGCCTGGGTAGACGTTCACGAGTGGCTTGGCCCAACGGTGGCAAATCGTTTTTATGAAGCAGCGGAAAAGACGGCTGGTTGCACATTTACCAAATATCAAAAGACGGAATGAATGAAAAGTTGTTGACAAAAGGCACCTCTTGTACATACACGGCACCGGCGACGACAACGTACACTACAAGAACGCTGAAGTGTTGATGAACGAATTGATCAAACAGGAAAGGTTGTTTCAATTCATGGCCTATCCCAACCGCACCCATAGCATCAGCGAAGGAGCGGAAACAAGCGAGCACCTCGCTGCAACGTTCCTGGATTACATGCGGAAAAACTGTCCGCCGGGAGCCAGATAAAAGGAAACGAATGAAGAAACGCCTCTTTGCTACGCTGTGTAACAGGCGTTCGTGTTTATACGCTTTTTGCAACGGGCTGCTGCCGGCTCTTGCAATCTTCGCAAAGGGAAACTATTTTCGTCCCTCACCAATCCGTATTATATGAAGAAAATCACGACAACGCTCCTTTACGTTTTTTCGTTTTCACTTCTGTTTACGGCACTATACCTGAACTTCGTTCAAAAAGAGAAGAGCAATTCTTTTTCCACCATGGAAAAGAAAGCCACTCTTCCCGCTGCTGCCCTTACTGAAAACGGAGCCGTTGCCCAACCTGAAAACAACACCGTGTTGAAATAAAATTTTCAGCACAAAAACACCATCTGCAACAAGTACGCAAGTCCTGCCACAGTGCAGGATTTGCTTTCCTTCAACAAGCAAACAATGGTATCGTAACCTACCTTAGCAGGTATGGACAAACGCTTGTTTTTGCTCGATGCCATGGCCCTTATTTTCCGGGCTTATTATGCGCTCATCCGCAATCCCCGCATCACTTCCAAAGGAAAAAATACCAACGCCCAATTTGGGTTTACCAATACACTTCTCGACTTAATCAACAACCAAAAGCCCACGCACATGGCCGTGTGTTTCGAAGGTGGAAGACCCTCGGATCGGGTAAATGATTTTGCTGATTACAAGGCCAACCGGCAGGAAGCCCCCGAAGACCTGATGGAAGCCATGCCTGACATCAAACGAATTATTCAGGGCTTCAGCATTCCGGTGATTGAGTACGATGGCTTTGAAGCCGATGATGTGATTGGCACGTTGAGCAAGCAAGCCGAGGCTTTGGGTTATGAAGTGTACATGGTCACGCCGGATAAAGATTATGGTCAATTGGTGAGCGAGAAAGTAAAAATTTACAAACCCGGTTACCAGGGTGGTGAAGTCGAAATCATGGGACCGAAAGAAGTGTGCGAAAAATGGTGCATTCCCGATGTGGCGCACGTGATAGATATTTTGGGTTTGATGGGAGATGCCGTGGACAACATTCCGGGCATTGCCGGCGTGGGACAAAAAACGGCTTGCAAACTGATCACCGAATACGGCACAGTAGAAAATATTCTGGCCAACGCAGACAACATTAAAGGAGCGTTGGGTGAAAAAATCCGTGCGGGAAAAGACAGCGCCATTCTAAGCAAAAAACTGGCCACTATCATTACCAATGTGCCGGTTGAATTTCACGAAGAAGACTTTCGCCTGAAGGAATGGAACAAAGAAGGCCTGAAAGAAGTTTTTACAGAACTGGAATTTAAAACATTCATCAAACGCCTCTTTGGTGAAGAACAAGGCGACACTTCTGCACCAAAGAAACTCACTGCGGGTGTGCAAGCCGATTTGTTTGGCAGCGATGGCACAGAGCCAGTAGAAGCACCGGAGGAAAACAACGTGGTGCAGCCCGGAAAGAACGTCAACAACGTAGAGCACGAATACGAAGCCGTAGAAAGCGAAGGCGAGTTCAAAGCCTTGTTGGATGCACTTGCGTCTGCACCTGAAATTTCCTTTGATACGGAAACAACCGGGCTTGATGCCAACAATGCACAACTAGTCGGGATGAGCTTTTCCATAAAACCGCATCACGGCTGGTATGTGCCGCTGCCACCCGAGAACATTGCCGAAACAAAAAATATATTGTCTCGTTTTGCGCACCTGTTCAATGACGAAAAAAGAATGTGGATTGGCCACAACATCAAATATGATTTGCTGATGTTGAAATGGTACGATGTGGAGATAAAAGGAAAATTGTTTGACACCATGCTGGCGCATTACCTCATTGAACCCGATGGCAAAAGCAACATGGATTGGCTCAGTGCAAAATACCTTAGTTACGAACCCATACACATTGAAGAATTGATTGGCAAAAAGGGAAAGGGCCAGGGCAACATGCGTGATGTGGAACTAGAAAAGATAAAAGAATACGCCGTTGAAGATGCCGACATCACACTACAATTCAAAAGCATTTTCGAGCCGCAATTGAAGAAGTATGAAGTCGAAAAAGTTTTTTGCGATGTAGAAAATCCACTGGTACCTGTCCTGACAGACATGGAGTTTGAAGGCGTAAGGATTGATATTAATTTTTTGAACGAGTATTCAGGCGTGTTGGAGAAAGAAGCACAAACGCACGAAGAGAAAGTGTATGAATTAGCTGGCGTTCGCTTCAACCTTGGATCACCAAAGCAATTGGGTGAAGTACTGTTCGAGAAATTGAAAATTGATCCCGGTGCTCGTAAAACAAAAACCGGTCAATATGCTACTGGTGAAGACGTGTTACGAAAGCTTGCTGCCGAACACGAGATCGTTGATCACATCCTGGCGTACCGTGAGTACACCAAACTCAAGTCCACGTACGTTGATTCTTTGCCTTTGTTGATCAATCCGAAAACAGGCAGGGTGCACACAACCTTTGCCCAAGCAGTCGCTGTTACCGGCCGTTTATCAAGCAACAACCCCAACCTGCAAAACATTCCCATTCGAACGGAAAGAGGCCGGGAGATCCGCAAAGCGTTTATTCCAAGGGACAAGGATCACATTCTGCTGAGCGCCGACTATTCGCAAATCGAATTGCGGATTGTCGCAGCCTTAAGCGGTGACAAAAACATGTGCGAAGCCTTTCTGCAAAACAAAGACGTGCACAACGCTACGGCCGCAAAAATTTACAACGTAGCGGAAGAAGCCGTAACCAAAGACATGCGTCGCAAAGCAAAGACAACCAACTTCGGCATTGTGTACGGGCAAAGTTCATTCGGCCTTGCCGATAAACTGGGCATCAGTCGCAGTGAAGCCAAGACAATTATTGACAATCACAAGCGGGAATTTGAAGGCGTGTCAAGGTATCTTGACAACATGATCAACTTTGCCCGGGAACATGGTTATGTACAAACAATAATGGGCCGCAAACGCTGGCTGCGGGACATCAATTCGTCCAACTTTACGGTGCGTGGCTATGCCGAACGCAACGCTATTAATTCGCCCATTCAAGGCACTGCAGCCGACATGATCAAGCTGGCAATGATTAAAATTCATGAAGCATTTAAGCAGCACAATTTTCAATCCCGCATGGTGCTACAGGTGCACGACGAATTGGTGTTTGATGTGGTGAAAGAAGAAGTGGAAAAAGTAAAGCCGGTGATTTTGGAGTGCATGGAAAGCGCCATGACATTGCCGAATAACATTCCAATCTTAGCAGAGGTTGGTGTGGGAGAAAATTGGTTGGAAGCGCATTGATTAATTTTGTTCTATGGACAAGTCAGCTATACTTTCTGAATTAAGAAAGGTGAAGCCGGAGCTCGAACAGAAGTACGGGTTGAAAGAGATTGCTTTGTTCGGTTCGTATAGCCGCGACGAGCAAACACCTGAGAGCGACATTGACCTTTTTGTGGATTTTAGAGAAGTTAGCGCTGATAATTTTTTTGACTGCATTTTCAAACTTGAAGACACCTTTCCCAAACAAAAAATACAGGTTGTTACCCGCGGGGGCATCAAGCCTAAATATTTTGAGGCTATAAAACCGGACCTGATTTATGCCTAAACGGGACGACAATCTGCTGCTCGATGACATTCAGGAAGCGGGGAATAAAATTTTGCGCTTCACACAAGGCCTCGATTTTTCTGCTTTCATACAGAACGAAGAAAAGGTGGATGCCGTTATACGAAACTTTGAGATCATCGGCGAAGCGGCCGCTAACCTTAGTCTTGCACTGCGACAAAAGCACAGCCAAATTCCCTGGCGGCGCATCATTGGTTACCGCAACCGGTTGATTCATGAATATTTTGGCGTTGACCTGCAAATTGTTTGGAAAATTATTGAGACAGAACTTTCTCAATTATTGAAAGACATAAACGATGTGCAGGCCGAAAATTAGCAGCGAATTCGAAATAACCCTGCGATGTCCTTGTTTAAAAGAATCTGGGAAACACGAACGCTTAAATATTTCCGAACCATTGTAATCTGTTATTGATTTACCGCCAAAATCATGTTTCACGAATGCTTAAAATACATCAACACCATTGGCAGTTGCTATTTCATGATAGCTGGCATTGCCTTCGTGTTGTTTTATATGCTGTTTAAAAACATTAGCCGCTATAAAAAACTTCAACCCAAATCACCGAAGCTTGGTAACTATGCAAGAGAGATCGGTTATTCCGTAACGACCATTCGCATTTTGCCTTGGCGCCAATCCTTCTTCTACATATTCCTGCTATTACAAGACACACTACGTATTACAAAGACATTAGTGAACACGGACAAGTTTATTTCTTCTTGGCTTTTCCACTCCTGTTCATCATGCACGACGCTTATTTTTATTGGACGCACCGGCTGATGCACCGCAGGAAATTGTTAAAGCATTTCGCCTTGTGCATCACAAATCCACCAATCCATCTCCTTGGACGGCGTATGCGTTTCATCCGTTGGAACAAATAGTAGAGAGGGACATTCTTCCTGTGTTTTTATTCACCATTTTTATTCATTTTTGGCATCTTTTTATCTTCCTTTTTGATGATCGTGTACGATGTGTACGGCCTTTGAGGTATGAACTGTATTCAAATGGTTTCAACAAAACCCGGATTGGAAAATGGATAAGCATGTCCACTAGTCACAAATAGCATCAACAATACTTCGAAAGCAGCTGTAGCTTATACTTTACGTTTTGGAACCGAATGATGGGCACGTTATGGAGCGACTACGACAGACAATTTGATAAAATAACCCAACGATGAAACCTTTGCTGATTTATTGCTACGATGCCTACTGCGGCTGGTGTTACGGTTTTAGTTCGGTTATCACACGCATTTACGAAGAATACAAAGACAAACTGGATTTTGATGCGCTTTCAGGAGGAATGATTTTACCGGAACAGCCACGTCATTTCGGGCCGATGGCAAAATACATCCAGGGTGCATACAAGCGGGTAGAAGAAATAACAGGAATAAAATTTGGCAACGATTTTCTCTGGCATGTTTTCCATCCTGATGAAACGGATTGGTTTCCTTCTTCGGAAACGCCGGCCATTGCACTTTGCATTTTCAAAGAATATCAACCTGACCAAGCGGTGCCCACCGCAGCAGACTTACAGTATGCATTGAATTATGAAGGCAGGGATTTAACCGACAAAGAAGCCTACCGTCATCTGCTTGCGAAATACAACATTCCTGAAGATGAATTTTATGCAAAGCTGAAAAGTCAGGAATACAAAGAAAAAGCCCATTACGAATTTGCATTGTTGAAGCAATTGCGGGTAACGGGCTTTCCAACCGTGTTCATGCAAACAGGTGATACAAAATTCTATTTGCTTGCACAAGGCTACACAGACCATGAAACCTTGAAGCAACGAATTGACAATGTCCTGTCAGAAATTATTACCGGATAAATACTTTTCCGGAACACTGTGTACGGCAATTCGGTTGCCTTCGGTATCAATGAAGACAGCCATGTATCCATAGTCATCCGAAATTTTTGTTTTCGGCACAGTCACTTTTCCGCCGGCCGCTTCTACTTTATCGGCAATGTTTTGTACATCAGGATTTCCGTTCAGGTAGATCAACGGCCCATCCGTAGCAGAGGGAACATGAAATCCGTCTGTTTTAACAAGCGAGCCGCCAATGCCGCTCATCGGATCTTCCAGGGGAAACATGCGCATTTGCATGTTGTCAAAATCCGCTGGTATTAATTGGATGCCGAAAATGGCTTCGTAAAATTTTTGTGCTCTGTCAATGTCGGTGGTTGGTATTTCAAACCAACTGATGGCATGTTTCATCGTTGATAATTGTTGAATAAAATAAAACTATTTTGAAAGCGCTCTTGAAAATAGAGTCTATTGATATTCTTTTAAAAACTGTGGTTATGGATTCGTTTTCTTTCTCCGGTATTCCAAATCATACTCTGTACTCCACGTTACGCCATCGTCTTTCGAAATCTCACCGTGCTGCCGCACTTTCTCTGCCGATAAATTATAAAATGTCAATCTTCGTACGGCCATCGTGTCCTTTGAGAATGGAAAGGGCTTGGTGCGAAAGATCATTTTGTTCTCCGCAAATTTTCCTTCCAGGTATTCTGTCGAGCCGCCAACATTGTCCACCCATGTTTGCTGCCATTGCCCAGTGGTGGCATTAAACATGTTGAAGCTTTTGCCTACATAACCAGCCGCCGCACTTTTCCAGTTTTCGAGAACAATGCAGCTATCAAGAATGAGTTCGATCTTGCTGTCGCCGGCTTTCTTTCCTTTTGGGCCAAACACTTCCCATTCACCAATCCAAAAATCAAACTGGCGGTACACCGGATCGGTGAGGCAAGGTGATTTTGGTGGCTGGGAATGGGAAGCAAGTGCAAAGAGAAGCGAGGAAAAAAGCGCAATCGTTCTCATAACTTTTGTTTCTTCAAATTAATGGCTATTGGTCACCTGCGCTTTGCGTCTCCTAAAAGAAAAGACTGAATCATTAAAAAATGAGTATGAAATATTCTATGCACTGAAGACGCAGAGTATCTGTTGACTGGCTGCACCCGTGTGTAGACAATTTATCGCCATGCACCAAGAACAGCACCCATCAGTGCAAGCGCCACCAAACAATAGCCTCCATTGATAAAAATGTAGCGAGCCGATTTGTGTTCAAACAACGCCACGATGGCAAGACCGCAAAAAACCCACACGCCGGTGAGCGAGCCGTACAGAACGCCTTTGTGCAAATTCATGTCCGGTCCATCCAAAAACATAGCAAGGTTTACGGCCATCAACAGCGAAAGCAAAAACGCCCAGCCGAAAATTTTGGCTTTGTTGCCTTGTTGCACATCGGCCAGGGTAAAATTGTTTTCACGCATCCAGGCCTTGCCGAGAAAGAGCGGCGAATACCAAATGCCGCCCAGCACAAAAGCCGAAATGCCCGCCACCGCCACAGCGAGCCAGTTTACTGTAATTCCATGCATAGAGAAAAGTTTTGGTGAAAGGAATGTTTTGCCGAATGTATTTTTTACTTTTCGCCAACTGAAAAGGAAAGGAATGAAGCCGGACATAAGGTTGACAAAGAAAGATTTGCTGCCGACGGAGACCGATGTGCACTTCCGGTTGAATGACATTGGTTTCCGGCTGGTGCTCATTCCATTCTTTGGCATTGCCATTCCGCTCCTCACGAAAATGATTGACAACAGTGTACTCACACACTGGCAGGTAAAACTGGCGTATGCTTACACCATTCTTCTTGCTTTTATAATTTGGCAGGGCAATCGTTATTTGCTGTTCACGCTGCGCAGTTATTTTAATTGGTTCAACAAACCGGTAAAAAAGATCGTCGCTCTGTTGCTGGCCATTACGTTTTTCACTATTCCTGTCAGCATTTTATTGTTGATTGGTTGGTACAACCTGTTTACTCAAGGAAAGGTAGATTGGAGCGTTGTGAACCTGACCACGCACATCATTATGATCTGTGTGGTGTTCATTACGCATGTGTATGAAACAGTTTTTCTGGTAAAAGAATCAGAAAGTGACAAGCTGCGCAACGAGCAAATGGAAAGAGCGAAAGCAGAAGCCGAACTGGAGGCATTAAAAAATCAGATTGATCCGCACTTTATTTTCAATTCGCTCAACACACTTTCGCACCTGATAGAAGAGAAACCTGCTATCGCCAAAAAATTCAACGACCGCATGGCCGATGTGTATCGTTACATTCTGCAAAACAAAGCCCGTGACCTGGTGTTGCTGAGCGAGGAATTGGAATTTTTGCAGCACTATTTTTTTCTGCTGGTGATGCGGTTTGAAGAAGCGGTTCAGTTGAATCTTTCTATTCCAGGCAACATTGCGGAGCAATACCTGATACCCCCGATCTCGTTGCAGATGTTAGCAGAAAATGCAGTCAAGCACAATGAATTTAGCGACTCATCACCGTTGGTGCTTTCGGTAACGTTTGCCGAAGCCATCATTGTGCAAAACAATTTGAAAAGGAAAACGATTCGAAGGGGCTCATCAAAAATCGGATTGAATAATTTGAACGAACGCTACAAACTCACGACCGGTAAACCAATATTGTTGGAAGAAACAGAAACGCTTTTTACCGTGATCTTGCCGCTTTTAAAACTAACGTAACGATGAAAGTCTTGATTGTTGAAGACGAGAAACCCGCTGCTGAAAAACTGACAAAAGCCCTGCAACAGATTAATGGGTTGGTTGATGTGCAAGCCGTTTTGGGCAGTGTTAGGGAAAGTATTCAATGGTTTCAACAGAATGCATTTCCTGATCTTGTGTTTATGGACATTGCGCTGAGTGACGGGGCCTCGTTCGATTTATTTCAGCAAGTAGAAATTAAATGCCCTGTTATTTTCATCACTGCTTACGACGAATATTGGCAGGAAGCATTTGAGCACAACGGCATTGATTATTTATTAAAACCGGTGAAAGAAGAAAAGCTGACTGCTGCGCTAAAAAAATACGAAAAGCTGAAAACACATTTCTCTGCTAATTACAATACGATTGCACAATTGGCATCGGCTTCCGCAAACACGGTTGGTTATAAGAAACGCTTCCTTGTGAAAAAAGGCAACGACTATGTTAGCATCAAAGCAGAGACCATTGTTTATTTCTATGCAGCACACAAGCTCGTTTGTCTTGTTACGGCCGAAGGGCAAAAGTTCTTGCTTGATCAATCCCTCTCCGATATAGAAATGCAAACTGATCCTGCTTTGTTTTATCGCGTCAACCGAAAGCATTTGGTCAATCTCAATTCCATCAAGCGCATTAAGGCTTTGGGCAAAGGAAAATTGGTGTTGGAGGTAGAACCAGCTTCCGAGGAAGAGATTGTGATAAGCCAGGAGTCAGCTTCGCAATTCAAACAATGGCTGGAGCAATAATATCTTAAGAAACAACACGATTAAAACCGGGGTTGCCCTCCAAGGTTTCTGTTTCCGCCTTCGCCACGGTTAAACGATCGAGCGGCCGCCACGCCAAAATTTCGCAGGTTGTAGGTGAACTGCAACAAGAAGTATTGTCGCAACACTTGGTTCTGTACATCTTCAATATAGGTTTCTGTTACATTACGGGTGATGCTTTGGTTTTGTCGCAACAGGTCAAACACTGTCAACTTCAATTCACCTTTTTGGTTCTTCAGCAACTTTTTGCCAGCCGACATATTCCACAAGGTATAACTCTGATTGTATCCCTGCGTCAGGCCGCTGTACAACAGGTTTTGCAAATCATTTTGAAAAAACCAACCGGTCTTCGACAGCAAGTTTAGTTGCAATCCGGCTGCGTGTTGAAAATAATTTTCGTTTAGCTGTTGTTGTAATTGATTTTTTACGGTGTTGAAATTGGCCGTGTATGAAACGGTGAAGTCAACATACTGGCTCACGTTGCTGGCAATAACGGCACCTGCCGTGTACGTCGTAGCCTTCGACATATTGCTTACGTTGTTGATGATGCCCGGCAGTCTGCTAAACGTTACTCCGCCATTTAGGTTGAAATTGGATTTCACAAAGCTCAGTGGGAAAGCAAGCGTTACAAAGCTGCGGACGCTGCTGTAACCATCTAAGTTCACAGGAACTGTTAGTTGTTCCCCCGGTTGCAGCGAAATACGATTTAACACAGTCGTATCTGTCGTTCCGGTATTAACAAACGTAGAGTTGGTGATGTAGTCATTCGCCGATTGGTAAAAAATATTTCCCACAAACAAAAAGCTTTTGCCTGTATTGGTGTAAGTATAACGACCGCTAACAATGTTTGTAAACTGCTGTTTCAGATCACGGTTGCCTGCTGAGATGAACGGACGGTTGGTAATGTCCACCACATCGGACAACTGTGTTACCGAAGGGTTGTTGGTTGTAGAGCGATAGAACAACCGCACCGTGCTGCGAGAAGAAAGCTTCAGCCGCACCATCGCATTCGGCAAGATGTTGTTGAAGCTTTTGTTCACCTGAAAGTTCTGCGGAAAATCCTGGTCGCTGGTGATGGTGTTGTGCTGGTAGGCTGCACCAAACGAAACCATGTTATCGCGGCTACCGATACGGTACGTGACGCCGGCGTTTTGTGCCTTGGTAATGTTGTTGAAACGATTCGAAAGTGAGGTATCAAACAAGCTATATGTTTCGCCAATGGAGTTTAGCCGATAGGCCTGTTGGTCAGCCTTGCTGTTGGAGTAGCTTGGATTGTAATTGAATTGCAATTGCGATTTGTTCCCAATGGGTTCTGTGTAAATAAGATTGGCCGACAATTGGTAGCCATTGCTCTGTTGATCAGTGTAACGGTTTGTGGTACTATCAGTAGTGGTATTGGTTGAGTCAAACAAACGCTGAAAACTGCTTACGTACACATCGCCTTCCCGCTTATTGCTTGATGTATTCAGGTTAACGGAAAAAGTGCGGCCACGCTTTGCAAACGAGTGACGATACAAAATTGAGTTGTTCAGATTATTGCCGTTACGATTGCTGTTTGTTGTGTTGGTAGTAGCGCTAACGTTTTGACCAGTACCATAAATGCTTTGCGTTGTTGCTATGCGATCGGTATTATTGGACTGAAAAGAAAGACTGGGTGTGATGATGATTTGATTGGAACTATCAAGCCGCCATTCGAGTCGCATGTTGACGCGGTGATTTGTATTGTTGCTCGTTGCTTGATTTGTTTGATTCAGATTGGGCACCTTGGTCAAAAAATATTGCCGGTTGGCTGTTTCATTAGTTGTATTGGCAGTGCTGTTGAAAAAATAACTTCCGGTCACCGTTAGTTTTTTCCCCCAGAGATCCGAATAGTTGAGTCCAAAAGCATTGGTGCGGTTAATGCCATTTTGCTGACCGACCAAAAAATTTGCGTTGCTGCCGAAGCCACCAAAGTTTCCGCCACCCTGGTTTCCACCTCCTTGTCCGCGATTGCCACCGCCTCCACGAGTTCCGCCTCCACCACTTCCTCGTTGTGCATTGGATGTCACGCCCAGCAAATCCTGTTGCGAAAAATTTTGCTGGTTTACGTTGTTAAAATTTCCCACAACCGAAATCTTCCGGTTCTCGTGCAGTATAGTGGCATTCCCACCAGCCAGATAGCGCTGGTCAGTTCCGTAGCCAGCATACACTCGTCCAAACTGTCCATTGCGCATGTTAGCTTTCGTCACAATGTTGATTCCCTTTTGCGTGTTTCCGTCATCGAAACCGATGAACTGTGCCTGGTCACTCAGACGATCAAAGACCTGGATCTTGTCAATAATTTCTGCGGGTAAGTTTCGAAGTGCGGCGGTGGCATCATCACCGAACAATTCCCGTCCGTCAATGGTCACCTTCTGCACGTTTTCTCCGTTTGCTTTCACCTGTCCGTTCTCAACGGTGATGCCGGGAACTTTTCTGGCCAAGTCTTCGGCAGAAGCATCAGGATTTACTTTTATCTGGCTGGCGTTAAACTCAAGCGTATCTTCTTTTTGCCGGGCCAACGGCGTCCGGGCTGTTACCACCACCGTTGCCAAATCACTTGAAGCATTGGGTACCATGGCAATGTTCACATCCACATTGCCGATGCCTGTGCTGTCGAGGTTAATACTTGTCGAGTCGAGTCGAAACCCGCGACTTGCATCTTTGAAACCAACAAATGAAACAGTCAACAAAAAACTATCGGTTTGTAAATTTTGAAACTGAAAGCGACCGGTTGAGTCGCTAATGGAACTGCGAGCAAAGGATGAGTCGGTTGTGCTCCGCAGCAAAATACTGGCGCCGGTCAGCGGGGTGCTGGCCTGTTGGTCTTTCACTGTTCCGCTAACGTTGTATTGGGCATGAATAACTTGGGTAAAAAGCAAAGCCATTGCAAAGGGCAAAATTTTTCCAGACATAAGGCATCGTTGTTTCTACAGAAATTAATCGTCGTAAAAATGATGCCGTCCAGGCAGTGCACAGGTTAATTATGGTTAATCACCGCAAAAGAGAGGCTTGAATTGTTTTGTAACCGGCTGGGGGATGTCTATTAAACATCTGTTGCGTCGCACTCTTGTGCGTTCGGTAATTCCATTCAGCAACTTAAACCCGCCCCTGAAGTTTTCCAGCTCAATCAAACGTTAGGTGCTCCCCTCCAAGAAGGGGATGTGGCATTAAAAACAACCTTGTTTATTCTGAAATGATTTGATAATTGAAATAAAAAGAATAAGAAAAGACTGTTCTTAAACGACCATCCCCTCCTTGGAGGGGAGTACCTAAGGAAAAGACTGAGCTAAAACGACTGAGGGGTGGGTTTCAAAAGCCCAACAGCGATAAGAACCCTGAACGAGCGTCGCAACAGCAGTTCAATCATTATTCCGTCGCTGGTCCACACAAAAAATTTTCATTAAGAAAGCCCGGACAGCGAAGCCAAACCCAAAACCTTTCATTCAAGGATCGGAGGTATATTTGCAGCCCCAAATTTGTTGATTATGGAGTATAGCAGAATCGTAGCCGTAACCGGGTTGCCGGGTTTATTTGAGATATTGAGCAGCAAAACCGACGGCGCCATTGTGCGTTCGCTCGAAGACGGAAGCACCAAATTCATTTCGAGCCGGGTACACAATTTATCGCACCTCGAGAGCATCGAAATTTATACAAGTGGCGACAACGTATCGCTGTCGGATATTTTCACGGCCATAAAAGCCAGCAGCGAAGCCTTGCCAGATACCAAAGAGGCCAAGGCACTGAAAAGCTATTTCGAAAAAGTGTATCCTGAACTGGACTTTGACAGGGTGTATGCCAGCGACATGAAAAAAATGGTGAACTGGTACAGCGCTCTGCAAAAGCACAGCGTTGACTTTACACCCAAAGAGCAGGAAGAAGAAAAGGTTGAGGAGAAGAATGTTGCCGAAACACTGGAAGCCGCCGGTGAAAAAGTAGTGATGGAAGTGACACCGGACTCTGTTCCCGAAGTAGCCGAAACAAAAACGAAGAAAAAGGAGAGTTAGAGGGTAGATGACGGATGACAGCATAGGAGACTACTGTCATCTATCATCCATCACCCGTCATCTCAATGCTCCCAAACCTCAAACAGTTATTACAGCACATGCAATACACAGCAAACATTACAAGCGTCCCGCGGTCATACCTGCCAAAGGGTTTTAAGATCACAGATTGGGAAGCGCTGGAACCCTATTTTAAAGAATTGGCAGAGCGGCCCATCGCCTCCAAAGAAGAATTAGAAGCCTGGCTGAAGGATGTAAGCGAACTGGAAGCCGTGGTAGGCGAGGATGCTGCGTGGCGGCAGATCCGCATGACCTGCGATACCGAAAACAAGGAATTGGAAGATGCGTTCACATTTTTTGTTACCCAAATTCAACCCAAGCTTCAACCCTATGCCGATAAACTGAATCGCAAATTGGTAGAGAATGAATACACCCAAACCTTGGAAGGCGATGCGTACAAAGTGTACCTGCGCAATGTGAAAAAAAGCATTGAGCTTTTTCGCGAAGAAAACATTCCGCTGCAATCAGAGATTGCTGTGCTGGCGCAGCAGTTTGGTGTGATTAATGGCCGCATGACGGTTGAAGTAGAAGGCCGTGAATACACGCTGCAACAAGCGTCAAAGTTTTTGGAAAACCCGAACCGTGATTTGCGGGAACAGGCGTATCGCAAAATTCAGGAACGTCGCCTGCAGGACAAAGACGCGCTGAATGATCTGTTCGGCAAGCTGCTCGGCTTGCGTGATAATGTGGCAAAGAACGCCGGCTTCGCCAATTACCGCGATTACAAATTTGCTGATCTTGGCCGCTTTGATTATACCAAAGAAGATTGCTTTCAGTTTCACCGTGCGGTGAAAACCAGTGTGCTTCCGCTGGTTGATTTTATTAATGATCGCAAGCGGCAAAAGCTTGGTTTGCCTACGCTTCGCCCCTGGGATACAGAAGCCGAACCCGAAGGTATAAAGCCACTCAACCCCTTTGCCACTGGCGAAGAATTGGTTGGCAAAACCATTGAATGTTTTCGCCGCATCAATCCCTTCTTTGCAGAGTGCCTGGTGAAGATGAAAGAAATGGGGCGATTGGATCTAGACAGCCGCAAAGGCAAAGNACCGGGCGGTTACAATTGTCCGCTGCCCGAAACCGGTGCGCCGTTTATTTTCATGAACGCCGCAGGTCAAATGAGCGATGTCACCACCATGGTGCACGAAGGTGGCCATGCTGTTCACTCTTTTCTTGCGCATGATTTACCCTTGACGGCTTTTAAAGAATACCCCATGGAAATTGCCGAAGTGGCTTCCATGACCATGGAGCTTTTCAGTATGGATTATTGGGATGTGTTCTTTGACAACGAAGATGATTTGCGCAGAGCGAAACAACATCAACTGGAAAGAGTCATTACTATTTTCCCCTGGATTGCCACCATTGATAAGTTCCAGCACTGGTTGTACGAAAATCCAACGCATACATTGGAACAAAGAGAAGAGAACTGGCGCAGCATTTTGAACGAGTACACGTCCATTGCAGTAGATGTTTCGGGCCTGGAAGAGTACCGTCGCCACAGTTGGCAGCGGCAATTGCACCTGTACGAAGTACCGTTTTATTACATTGAATACGGAATTGCGCAACTGGGCGCCATTGGCCTCTGGAAACAATTCAAAGACGACAAGGAAAAAGCGACTAACAATTACATCAATGCGTTACAATTGGGTGGAACGAAAACGCTGCCACAATTGTACGAAGCAGCCGGATTGAAGTTTAGTTTTTCACCGGATTACATTAGCGAATTGATGTTGTTCGTGCAGGATGAAATGGAAAAGGTGACGCATCCGGTGGTGCATTAAATTTTTATGGTTTAATAAACAAAAGCTTCTACGTTTGGTAGAGGTTTTTTTATGAGAGTAGATTGCCGTAACGGTTGACAAAATCCTGTGGATGAACAGACGGGATCTTTGAGGGGAAATAATCGTGAACATCTTTTGTAATGATCGCGGCTACTTTTGCAGACAGAGCGCATTCGTATTGAAGGCCATCTTCTATGTCATGGAAAGCGCCTTCGAAAACAGACGCCACCGAAGTTGGCTTAAATGAAGTGATTTCGAAGCCTGAAAACAAGGTTTGCATTTGGCGGCGGTGCCAACTCTTGTCTTTTACAAACTTGCCGGCGAGATAATTTGTAATGAGCAGCGTAAACAGTGAGACGACAGGCTTACCAAAATATGTCCTTGTTATTTGAATACAAGTTTTGGCCGTTGAATGACCTTCGGCCTCAGCATTTAAATAGTCAATAATGATATTGGCATCAAGGAATATTTTCTTCATTTCCCGATTTCTTTGAACAATTCATCAAGAACATCTTTTGTGCCCATTCGGTAAGTACCTGCCGTACTCTCTATCCATTCATTTTTTT
>JGI24806J26614_1000138_pt1 | contig 16501 bp, 15 predicted proteins | sample Kansoi200umMDA_FD_26614 | JGI IMG/M metagenome (IMG submission 26614)
ATGATTGATGATTTGAAAGTCTGATTTTTTTTTGAGTGTAAATATACCACCTGGTATATTCCAAATAGAATGCAAATTAAGAGTACAGTTTATATCATTGGCAGTGGTGCAATCGGAAAAGCGCTGGCNNTCTTTTACAAAACTTGAAACATGAAGGCCGCGATGTCATTATAATCAGGGGAAGCATTGATGACAAATCGGATCGGTTTGAGAAAATTGAAGTTGAATTAAGCAAGGAAACCACCATTGAAGCCGAAATTGAAGTTAGTACGGCAAGTAATTTTTCACGCCTGGATGGCCTTATTGTTTTTACCAATAAATCCTTCGGTAATCTGCATCTTGCGAAAACCTTTAAAAGGAAAATCGGGGATTCGCCAGTAGTTATTATGCAGAATGGCTTGAATGTTGAACAGCCTTTTATTGACAATGACTACTCTCAAATCTACCGTTGTGTTCTTTTTACTACAAGTCAATTATTGTCCAGCACTAAATTGAAATTTAAGCCGGTCTCTGTTTCTCCTATTGGGGTAGTCAGAGGTAACCCCGAAAACCTTGAAGTTGTAGTTCAACAATTAAATAGTCACCACTTTGAATTTAAAGCCGAGCAGAATATTCTGCCCATCGTTTGGACGAAAGCCATTGTAAATAGTGTCTTTAATTCCGTCTGCCCGCTTTTGGAAACTGATAACGGGATTTTTCATCGCAATCCCACGGCATTGCAAATAGCAAAAAGAGTGATAGCGGAATGTATCGGTGTAGCTGAATCCATCGGAATTTTTCTGGATGCAGATAAAATTACAGATAGCCTTTTACTGATCAGCAAATCTTCCGATGGCCAACTTATTTCTACTTACCAGGACATCAGGAATAAACGAAAGACTGAAATTGACACGCTGAATTTTTCCATTGCGCGTATAGCAAATGAATTTGAAAAGGAAGACCTGGTAAAAGAAACGAAGTTATTAGGAGAATTGACTAAACTTAAGGCTGATTTAACTCGACAGTAGCAGGGCGTAAGCCCAGGGGCAGGGACAAGCCCTAAGGGCAGGGGCAAGCCCTGCCCCTACCGCGATCGTATGTTGTAAGTCAGCGAAACCAGTCCGGTTGAATAGGTTTTTGTGTCAAACCCGAATCCATTATTCGGAATTCTTCCCCCCAAGGCCTAATTCTATCTTTCTCTCTCTCTCCTTTTTCAATTCGCTTAAGTCTTTGGCCTCTTCAATAGAGTGTGATTGCTGGAGCGTTTCTTCTTTCTCGGTAATAAGGCTAAGATTTTTGTAATATTTCTGAATTACTTTCAAATCTTCTTCCGGAATATTTTCGACATTCACAATCCGATTACTGGCGAATTCATGTGCCGCCACCAATTCATTTAGTTTTATCTGTATGGCAAGCGATTCTTTGTTTTGCGATTTCTGTATCAGGAAAACCATCAAAAATGTTATAATTGTCGTACCGGTATTGATTACCAATTGCCAGTTTTCAGAATAATGAAAAATAGGTCCGCATAAACCCCACACAATGACTATGAGGAAAGCGATAACAATTGCTGCCGTGCTTCCCGTGGCCTGTGTAACACGGGATGCCATGTGCTCCGACCAATGGCCATTTGATTTTTTTGTATTGTTTTTCATGTTTCAAGTTTTGTAAAAGAAATAATGCCTTAAAAGTGTACATACAAATAGACTGCCACCTGTCAATTACCTCACTGTTCCCAAATATTTATCGTACCACAACAGCGTTTCTTTTACAAATTCAATTTTGGGCACCAAATGCCCCGCATCGTAAATAATTATTTTCTTATCCTCTTTTGGGGTGCCCAGAAAATTATACATCGGCATCTGTGAAGTTTCGAGAGGACAGAACATGTCATATTTCCCGTTGAGCATTAATACGGGTTGTTTTATCCTCGGCAGATAATTGATCTGATCTGCCTCGGGCAGCGACTTGTTCATGTTCATACCTCCCACATTCAGAACAACGGCTTTAAAGCGTTTTTCTATTGCGGGTATAATACCTCCCATATATCCGCCCCAACTCCATCCAAGGAAGCCCAATTTATCAATAGCTATTTCTTTTCTTGTTTCCAGGTAGTCTATTGTACGACCGATATCCTTTCGCCACATTATTACATGATCACGATAAAATACGGTTTCATCTGGTAAATCAGATTTCAGTTCATCACTTCTTTCATTCGTGCCTTTTAAGATGGGATAAACCAGGACCCTGCCACTTTTTACAATAAAGTCAATGGAATTAACGAAACGCGTTTCAAATTTTTTGGAAAAAATATCATTGGACCCGGTGAAAAAAACAACGGGCTGAAGTGTGCCATTATAATTTTTCGGAAAGAAAATGTACGCCAGCATTCGTTCGTTGTTATAGCCCGCATCAAAGGATACTTTCTCTGCCTTCCACGATTCACCCTCGATCGTTTCTTCAATTTTAGCATCGAGTGGTTTTTTGTCGTAGCTGAACTGATTCAAAAAAATACCAAAGGTTTTATCATCAACCGGTTTTTCTTTTTTATAATCCCTGAATGCGAGTGGAATTGGTTTAGCTAAGCCGGCAAATGTAGAATCGCCTGGAAGTTCTTTGATGCACCTGAAACCATTGCTGATGCTCCTGTCTGTCGCGGGTTGATAATATCCGTCGTTGAAGGAGTAAGTCGGGTCGTTCCAACCGCCGCCGAGTATATACCTTGAACCCTTATCATTGTTATCATTTAAGCACCATTCTCTTGCATTGCCGGCAAGGTCATAAATGCCAAATGTATTATAGCCCGGCATTTCCCCGACCGGAGTTGTTGATTTTTCATTGAAATTGCTGATTGGGACAATGAACTCTGTTCTCGAGGTTTCTGCTACGCGGCCAAAATGAAATATCGTCGGTAATTGCTTCTTTGCATAGGCAGCATAGGCTGCCGCTTCATACCATGACACACCCGTCACCGGGTGTTTTTCTTTTCCATTTGGAAATGAGCCGGCCTCCCAATCCGCAGGTCCTTGTCTGCCTGTACGATCCACAAATAATTTTACAGCTGATTCTAGCGGAATTATTTTCCCGTTGGAATAAACAGGTTGCGTCCAGAATGATTTATTCGTATAACCACCTGCATCCATAAACGCTTTAAACTCTTCATTTGTCACTTCAAATTTATCAATCAGAAATTCGCCTACTTTTTTTGGCTCAGCCTGTTCGAGGCCGACAATATAAAGTGACGTACTTCCCTCAGGGATCCTCACCATATTTTTTGGCAGGCTTCCGGTTGAATCCAGTTTCAAATGGGAGATTTCCGGTCCCAGCCTCCAATAGGTTCCCGGCCCGGCATATTCGATTGTCTGAAAGCCTTTCTTTCTTATTTCAAGTTTCAGGTAAGTGCGTGGAAAACGAACGTCTTTTAACGGGGTAACACCCGCCAGGCGCCATTCAGAATTTGGTTTATTATATTCTTTCCACCATACTTCTGCCCCCGAGGGTTGTGTTTCCATTGTTACTTTTGATGCCATTCTCGGCCACAGCTTAATAAGAGAAGAATCGCCGGGTAAATATTTTTCCGTTTCCAGCGCCATATCAAAAATGGGTATTGGCACCTCGAAATTTTCACTGACTGATTTTTGTATAGCGGGCAACAATTCACTCTTTGCATGTTGCTTTTTCATCCATGGTTTGATAAATGAATATCCCGCAATACTTACCGAGGCAATTGCCAGCAATGACAATACAATTTTTTTTCTTGTTTTCCGGGCAGCGGTTTTGTCAACGTATTTTTCAGCTTTACCTTCCAGTTTTTTATTTATTGGCACCTGCAAGCCTGCCCTGGTAATGGCAAAAACTTCGAAAGGCTCTTTGACATTCTTTAAAATATATCTCCCCAGCGAGACCGTTTGAATCTCTTTGTGATTTTTTACGTCATCTACAATTTTTCCCGAAACAAAAATGCTGCCCGGTACAGCCATTGATTCCAGCCGGGAAGCAATATTTACGCCATCGCCATAAACATCTGTCTCATCAAAAACCACATCTGCCTGGTGAATACCAATACGAACCGGAACGACCGGGTTTTCCTGCATATAAAGTTGGGTATCGATAGCCGCTTTCACTGCCTCGAAAGCACTGTTGAAACTGCAAAGGGCCCCGTCGCCACTAAATTTTATCAACCGGCCGCCATGAAGCTGCAGCTCAGTTTCCAGTTTGCTCTTAAACTTATTTTTTAAATGTATTGCATGTGCCTCGTCATCCTGCATCATCGCAGTGTAGCCCATAATATCAGCAAACATAATGGCGGCGAGTTGGCGTGATTGAGCCATAATTACGGCGGTTTGTTACAGAAAGTTAGTGATGATTTTTTAATTACGGATTGCTGGCGCGCCGTGCCAGGTTAAAAATCCGCTGAAATGGTTGTTGACTTCCACTCCTCGAGTTCGTCGGTCATTGATGGTAGTTTTGCCGATGCGCGGTTGTACGCATCCCGTCCCAAATACAGGTGAATTGGGGGATGCTCTTTTTCAGCAAGTGCGATTAGTATTTCTGAAGCCTTTTCCGGGTCACCAGGCTGCTGGCCATTGTTTGCCAAATAGCGCTCCTGCGTATCTTTGACGGCCTTGTAACCGTCCAACTTACTCGCGGTGAAAGCCAGTGAGTTTTTGCTCAAAAAGCCGGTTCGAAATCCCGATGGTTCGACTACCGTAACCCTGATTCCAAATTCTTTGACATCTAGCGCGATCACGTCGGAAAAAGCGGCCACTGCGGCCTTGGTTGCCGAATAAATAGCCCAGCCAGGAGCTCCCACAAAACCGGCCACTGAACCGATGTTAATAATGTAACCCGATCTTTGACTGCGCAATACCGGCAAGACACTCTTTACCACATCAATTGTTGCCAGCACATTAACCTTGAAAATGTTCCTGATATCCTGCTCTCCTATTTCCTCTATTGTTCCGGCCATTCCGTATCCCGCATTGTTAACTACCACATCGATCCGCCCGAATGTTGCGAGCGTTTGCCGTATAGATTCATCAATGCAATCAATGTTGTTCAAATCGACAGCCATCGGGAGAAAGCGGTCCTTATCTATCAAGTTGACCGCCTGGCTCAATGTACGTACATCGCGGGAACTTGCGGCAACCCTGTAGCCCTTGTCAAGCAGTTTTTTTACGAGGATCAATCCCAGCCCCTGCGAGGCCCCCGTTACGTACCATACTTTTGAAGTGTTCATGATACTATGTTTTTATCGCGTTTTACTCAGATAAGGTTTCCTGATTGCTTTTTGTCGTGTCAGATTTTTAAACGGTCAAAGTATTCCGTTGTTTCCTCGAGTAGGGACGCCATCAATTCAGCCGCTTTTGTATGTCTTAGTGAAGGCCCGATCTGGCCGCACCAAAATAAGATCATGTCCCATTTTTCCTGCTCCATTGCCTCCTTGTTTAAATGCGACATAAACTGCGCCTGAAGCGGGAAGGGCAAAAAATTATTTTCCAAATGGTTCAGATCCTTTGCAATACGGCTGGTTATTCCCCTGCCGAGTCGCCCTGTAAATGCCCGCGACAGGCTAGTATATTTTGCAGCATCCGAAAACAGCATTTGTTTGTGAATTGCTGTGGCATTGGACTCATCGGTTGCCAGGAACGCGGTACCTAACTGTGCCGCATCAGCGCCCAATGCCAGCGCTGCGGCAACACCTTTCCCGTTTGCAATACCACCCGCGGCGATTACCGGGGTTTTTACTTTTTCTTTAATCAGTTGGAGCAATACAAAGGTTCCGGTTGTAGATGACTCTGCTGTTGCAAGGAACGATGGGCGATGCCCACCTGCCTCAAAACCAGAAGCGATGATCATATCTACTCCGGATGCCTCCAGGGCAAGCGCTTCATCAAGCGTAGTGGCCGCGCCAGCCGTTAAAATACCCACCTTATGGCATTGTTCCAGGATATCAGCCGATGGTATCCCAAACGTAAAGCTGAATAGCTTTGGTCGTACGTCCATAATCACCTGGACCTGATTTTCAAACCGTGACTTAAATGGGGCTGGTTTTTCAGGTAAAGCAATGCGCACCTCTTCAAAATACGGCTTGAAGATTTTTACGGCCAACTCATACTGCTCATCTGTAATTGTGCCGTTGGGTGCATCAGTATCCGAAACCCATAAATTAATATTATATGGTTTGTTCGTAGCAGCTCTGATTTTATTGTTGACCGCAATAATCTCCTGCGGACTTAATGTATAGGCGCCATAGCCACCCAGTCCGCCCATATTGGACACGCTCGCCACCAACTCAACTGTTGAATAATTACCTCCAAAAGGGCCCTGAAGGATTGGGTAATCGATAGACAATAATTCGGTTACTTTCGTGTTGTACCACATGACCTGGAATTTATTCTTTTATATCGCTGATCATTTTATTAACGATCAACCACCTTCCATTAAGCTTATGAAATGAAAGGAACTCGTGATAAATGAAATCATACATCGTTACCCTCACCTCAGCAATGGCAATAGAGTTCACCACTTTAATATTCAGGATTTCGCCTTTGAACGGCTTGCCTGAATCTTTTGGGCTTTGGCGATGTTTCACGCCATCCAGGTACTGTTCCAGTGATTTGGCGTAGGGCTGCCCTTTTACATCGCCAAAAAGCAAGGTTCCCGTGTTGAAGATATGACTAAGGGCATTCAGATCGCCTTTATAAATCCCCTGGAAATAGTAATTCTCTAAAACATTTGAAATCGCAGACGAATCTAATGGCATAATAGTAAATTTTAAGAGTAATTTGATTTAAGCTGCAGTTTTAGCAGTGATGTGTACATTCAGTTCAAAATCGTTGTAGATAAGCGTATCTCCCAGGTTTTTAAAGAAATTACCGGATCGGAATTTCATGCCAAACTGGGTTCGGTCAATGATAATCTTCCCAACAACCATTAGTGTATCCCCAGCCGCCCGTATATCCGCATCAAAACCTATGGTTCGCCTGATCCCTTTTATTGTAAGGTTGCCTTCAATATGGCTATCTTTTACGACCGTAATTTCAAAGATGGATTCGGGGTATTCGGCTGACGCAAAAAAATCGCTGGATGTCAGATGACCTACCAGTTGGGCATTGGTGGCCGGATCGGTAATATCCAGAACTTTTATCTTTGTCGTATCGACAACGAATTTACCCGCAGTCAGTTTGCCTTCGTCCAGGATGAATTCACCTTCTTTGATAGCGACGGTACCATTATGCATACCGGTTATTTTTCGTCCTTCCCAGCCGATGCTGCTTAGTGACACTACAACTTCAAATTTTTCCTTTTTCATTCCTATGTTTTTAATTATTTCACAAAGCTGAAAAATAATTATTCAGGAACTACGTGATGTATATCACTATTGCGCGGTCAGCAATATTTAGTGATCTACGTCACATTTTATGAATTATGAAGCCGGCTTAGTGTTTCTCTGGAGACACCCAAGTAAGCAGCAATCAGATGTTTGGGTACAATATTGTAAAGTGCGGGGTACTGCATTGAAGTTTGAAATGCGAGAAGAAATAATCATACTCGTCATCCGTAAGCAATGCTGTTTTAACAACATGCTGTTTCAGAATTTCTTTTGCGTCCATTGAATTGAATTCGGGATCAAAGTTCAGGCTATTTATCTGTTTTTTAACCAGGTTGACTATCTAACTAAGACTGTTTCGGGAAATTGCAAAGTGTTGAAATTTTGCCACAATAAGGCCGATTCGATACAGATATAGTACGCAGGTTGTTGCACAATATTGCACCGGCTTATGTGGCAGGTTTTTTGGGTTATTTATTGTTTCAGTCAATTTTAACGATAAAAAATATACTATCATGAAAAAGAATCAATTAATAACGCTGGCAGCCTTTGCATTTACAACGCTTTTTCTGTCCTCTTCATTGAAGGCACAGGACAAAATATACAAGGCCAGTAAAGAAGCAAAAGCAGCCTTTATAAAAACGGATGCATCGATGAAAAGTCTTTTCAATAACTCCTATGGATATGTGATTTTCCCAAACGTTGGTAAGGCTGCGTTGGTAGTAGGTGGTGCAGGCGCCGAGGGAGTCGTATATGAAAAAGATAAAACGATCGGTACTGCTAAATTAGCGCAGGTAAGTGTAGGTGCCCAGGTGGGTGGACAGTCATACCGTGAGGTTATCTTCTTTGAAAACAAAGATGCATTAGCCCGGTTTAAAGAAAACAAGGTTGAATTCAGTGGCCAGGTTTCGGCAGTTGCCGCTAAATCAGGTGCCTCAGCCAATGCCAAATACACGGAAGGAGTGCAGGTATTTACACAGGAAATTAACGGCCTCATGGCGGAAGCATCCGTAGGTGGTCAGAAGTTTACTTTTAAACCACACTAACCACATAAATTTATCGGAATACAATAGGGGGCAACAGCAAGGGTTGCCCCTGCCATTAGGTAACAATTTTAAAAATATTTTTTATGAAAAACGATCAAAGACTGGAGATTAAAACCGGCATTAAAATAGCAAAACCCGGTCACGAGGTTTTTGAAGCCATTGTAGATCCGGCGATGATATCCAAGTATTTTCTTTCATCCAGTTCGGGACGCATGGAAGAAGGTAAAACGCTTACCTGGAAATTCCCTGAATTGGATATGACGTTTCCCATTCGGGTCGATAAGACCAATAAGGATAAATACATTTCTTATTACTGGACTGATTTTGAGGACAACACTGAAACTCATGTGGAGATCACACTCGAACCGAGGGAAAATAATATGACTTTTGTATCCGTTACGGAAAAAAGCCGGGATAATAATGAAAAGGGGATTAAATGGCTAAAAGGCAATACAGAAGGCTGGTCCGGTTTTCTCAATTGTCTCAAGGCTTATCTTGAATATGGCATCAATCTTCGCAAAAATGCTGTAGATTCTTCTCAATTGCCAACAATGAAAAAAGAGGTGGCGGTTTAATTGATAAGGGCAACCGCAAGGGTTGCCCCTACAATAACATGCGACGGATTCATTTCGTCCCGGGATATTAATTTACAATAATGATTTGGCTGTGAATTATTTTTGGACAAATCAAAATCTTTTTTGTAGCCTTTTATATTTATTTCTAAGTGGAAACACGTAAAAGACAGGCGGGAGAAGAGTTACACAATTATTCAAAAAATTTATATAATTCACATATCCTTCTTATTAAGCATATCGGGGCCTCTTAATCAGTATATCTTTGCGCATAATGCTGTACTAACACCGCCGTTTATGAATCCATCTACGTCTGAATCGTTGAAAAATAATATACCTCTGAATATTTTACTGGCTGACGACGATAAAGATGACCGGTATTTTTTTGACAGGGTATTAAAAGAGATATCAATTCCGACACGACTAGAAGTTGTCAAGGATGGTGATGACCTTATGGCCTACCTTATTGAAAATTCAAACAAACTACCGGATGTTCTCTTTCTTGACCTGAACATGCCAAAAAAAAACGGATCAGAATGTCTGTCAGAAATAAGAAAGAATGAAAAGCTGAAACATTTGCCGGTAATAATATACTCCACGCATATGGATGAGAAGAACGCAGAAATTCTGTACGGCAAGGGTGCTTACTATTATATCCGCAAAACCAATATGAAAGAACTGGCAGGAGTACTTCTCATTATACTTAGTCTTCTGATTGAACATGAATTCGTGCGGCCAGTCAAAGACAAATTCGTTTTTTTCGATCAATCATTCAGGGTGTCGAAGCTAAAAACCATTTAATTCCCCGAATGGCTGATCCGTGGGGTCTGCCATGATCATTTTAATCGTACCGGATGACGTCAGATCCGCGGGGTCTGCCATCATTATCTTAACCGTTTGTAGAATCCTTATTGGCAAGACACCACGGGAAAACCATAGTATGAATTTAATAAAGGGTGAAAAAATAAAATATATGCCAAAATCAAAATCCCGGATATCCGATTTAAAATTTCCGAAATCGGTAACGGGTATCAAAGGGCTGGACGTCATTACAAATGGGGGGATTCCCAAAAACCGTCCCACGCTTTTGCTCGGAAATACAGGATGTGGCAAAACAATAATGGCAATGGAATTTCTTGTTAATGGAATTGTCATGTTCGGCGAACCTGCCGTGTTCATGTCTTTTGAAGAAAGAACCGAGGAGCTCGAAATGAATGTGAGATCATTGGGATTTAACCTGAAAGCCCATCTGGCTAGCAATAAAATTTACCTGGAATATATACACATACGACGTCATGAAATCAAGGAAACGGGGCAATACGATATAGAGGGCTTATTTGTGAGGCTGGGACAGGCAATTAAAAAGGTAAAGGCCCGGCGGATTGTTCTTGACTCCCTTGACACTCTTTTTTATGGTTTTGATGCCCAGATTCTGCGCTCGGAATTTAAACGACTTATTTCATGGCTTAAGGATATGAAAGTAACCGCAATTATTACGGGAGAAGCGGGCGATACATTTCTTACCCACCAGGGAGTGGAGGAATATGCTGCCGATTGCGTAATAATACTGGATAACCGCGTGATTAACCAGATTACAACCAGGCGCCTGAGAATTGTCAAGTACCGCGGTTCTACTCACGGTAACAACGAATACCCTTTTCTAATTGATGAAAAAGGTATCAGCGTCCTGCCGGTAATAGACGAGGCAGTCAATCAAATTTCAAATACAAAAAGAATTTCTTCAGGCATTAAAGATATTAATGAAATGCTTGGCAAAAGGGGATTTTATGTGGGCAGCAGCATCCTGGTATCAGGAACTGCCGGAACAGGAAAAACAAGTATCGCAGCCACTTTTGCCTATGACGTCTGCAAAAATAAACAACGATGCCTTTTTTGTGCATTTGAAGAAGCTCCCAACCAGATAATAAGAAATATGCGATCGATCGGTATCGACCTGGATGGCATAATCAAATCCCGCCATCTTTCCTTTTATTATTCCAGGCCGTCCCTGCAGAACCTTGAATTACATTTTATAGCCATTAAAAAAATGATCGATGAACTAAACCCTTCAGTAGTTGTACTTGATCCGATCACGAATCTGATGACGGAAGGCCCTAATAGTGACATAAGGTCCATGCTGACAAGGTTTGTGGATTTTCTGAAAACTAAGAATATCACGGTATTGTTTACTGCAGCGATAACGGTAGGCTCAATTGAGCGGAATCCGAGTGACGAAGGAATTTCGTCCATGGTCGATACCTGGATGATGGTACAGGATATAGAAGTAGATACCGTACGCACCCGGAGCCTGTGCGTTATGAAATCAAGAGGAATGCCTCACTCAAATGAATTAAAGAGATTTAATATTTCGTCGGAAGGAATCAGTCTTACCAATATAAATAATGGTAAGACTTCGATTGATCCCAAACGACTCGTCAGGGAGCACCTGAATTTATCTACGTCTTAATATGCGAACAACAAGTAAAGTAGAATGGCAAAAAAAAACCTGAAAAAATCAAAAACCGTTTCAGATAAAAAAGGCGAAAGAGAATATATCTATTTTCTCCGTCTTTTTGTTACCGGTATACTACCCAACTCTGCCCGTGCCATCATAAATAGCAAAGCTATTTGTGAAAAATATTTAAAGGGCCGGTATGAATTGGAGATTATTGATATTTACCAGCAACCATCTCTGGCGCTGGCGGAAGAAATAATAGCCGTACCGCTATTAATAAAGAAATTCCCGCTACCGGAAGAGAGGCTGATCGGCGATATGTCTGATACCAATAAAGTTCTAGAAGGGCTTCATCTTATTTAAGAATCCGGTTTATCTAATGGTGGTAAAAAATAACAAAGATCTTTTAGCAACAAATAAAATGTTGCGCTATCAAAATAAAATGCTTCAAAAGCAACTGCGTGAAGTGAAGAAATCTTTTACGGCAGACAAAACAGAAAATATCGATGCGCTGGTGCGTTCGGATAAAAATAAACTAACAATTTATACTGAAAAAGCAGCGGATAAAACCTACAGGACTCTGGTTGAGAAGATGCATGAAGGTGCGGTTACAGTGGATGAGGAAGGGACCATTCTTTATTCCAACGTTTATTTTTCCAACATGGTGAAATTCCCCTTACAAAAAATAACGGGTACAAAATTTACAAGTTTTATTGCTCATTCATCGGCCGGACTTTTTGATTCTTTGCTCAAGCAAGGTTGGCAAAAAGCAATGAAAGGAGAAATTTACATAAATTCTAAAGATGATAAAACAATACCGGTCCTGGCGTCAGTAAATACTTTTTTGTTGAATGGGAACCTGGTGCTAAGCATTATTCTAACAGATCTTAGCCTGCTAAAGAAAAACGAGGAGGAGTTGAAGCAACGGGCAGTGCAGCTTCAGAAAATAAATTCAGAGCTTGAAACAACTAATAAGGACCTGGTTTCTCTAACTTATGTTTCAAGCCATCATTTACAGGAGCCGCTGCGTAAAATCCAAACCATTGTTTCATATATACTTCAGGAAGAAAACAAAAATCTATCCGAGGCAGGTAAAGAATATTTCAGGAGGATGATCATTGCCGCCCGGCGTATGCAGGATCTTATAAAAGATTTGTTGGCTTACTCGTCGGCTGGAACCAGCGGTCAAAAGTTTGAAATAACCGATCTAAATTTAATGATCGATGAAGTGCGCAAAGAGTATCAAATGGTTATTCAGGAACGAAAGGCAACAATAGATACCTTTAACCTTTCCAATGCCTGTGTTATCAGGTCGCAATTCCGGCAGCTTTTTGGCAATCTTGTGAACAATTCGCTTAAATTTTCATTATACCCTAATAAATTAAAAATAAAAATCAGGGGTCAGGGCCCCGGTGGAAATAAAAAAGAAAGCAAAAAACAATCGTCCAGGCCGGATTACTATCATATTACCTACACTGATAATGGAATGGGTTTTGACCCTCAGTACAGCAGACGTATTTTTGAAGTATTCCAGCGTCTTCATAACCCTGAAGACTATGGAGGTACCGGCATGGGGCTTGCTATTTGCAAAAGAATTATCGAAAATCATAATGGGACAATTACTGCAACCGGTAAACCAAACAAAGGTGCGCGATTTGATATTTATATTCCCGTATTTGCAAGCATGTAAATAGCTTACTCACGGATCAGTGTGCCTTCATCACCCGCTGACTACTTTGCGAATTCTGATTTTTTTTAGCCATTTGTGTATCACGCTGAATTTGGACAGGAATTGGTGTAGTGACTATTATTTTGCATCCATTACCGGGAGATGAATTTATTTCACATTTACCATAAAATAATTCGGTCCTCCGTCTAATATTTGCAAGTCCGATTCCTTTTTTAACAATATTCAGATCAAAACCAATTCCGTCATCAGCAATCTGCATTATAAGTTTACGATGATAAATTATAACATCTACATCGATGCGCTCTGCCTTAGCGTATTTCTCAATATTTCTTAATTCCTCCTGCAGTATCCTGTAAAGGTTCAGCTGAATTTCAAGGCTCACTTTATAAATTCTCGCAGCATTGTTAAAGTGCAGGCTGATTTTATATTTGCCCTGCGGATTGAAGCTGTTGAGCAACCTTCCGAAAGCTTCTTCGAGTGTGGTATCATCAAAAAATGCAGGTGCCAGCCGGTGAGAAATATTCCGTATTTCATCGATCGCCATTTTGATGTATTTGCTTATCTGTCCTGATAAAATCTTTTTTGGCGGATCAAGTGTTTTTTCTAGCATTCCAACGGTCATCTGGCCGGTGGCCAGAATCTGGCAGATATTATCATGCAACTCACCACCGATTTCATATCGTTCATCCTCCTGGGTCTTGATAATAGCCTTGACGATGTTATGTTCGTAAAGGTTTTTTTGCGTAATATCAATCGCAATCACGGACCTGAAACTTTTATCCTTTATCATAATCGGAGAACTGTAAATTTCCATTTCCATCAATTCGCCTGATTTTTTGTGATGCACTATGGTTGATTTAAAGATATCATTGGGTACATTTTGCTTGCATAAAGCCGCTTTTGCCTGTGGAATATCTTCGGCAATTCTGATATCCATTAATGTCATTGTCAAAAATTCCTCTTCGCTATATCCATAAAGCGCAATGGCGGCTTTATTAACCTGTAAAAACCGGAGGGTCGCCGGGTCAAAAACCCACATCGGTTGCGGACTCGCATGGAAAAGATTGCTATACCTGTTTTCTGATTCTTTAAGTTCCGCGATATTTTTCTTTCTGTAAATAGCGTAAACAATGCTCTTATAAAGGCCTGATGCATTTAATTCGTCTTTAAATAAATAATCGGATATGCCCAGGGCAATTGATTTGATACTAAAATCAATATCAGCAAATCCGGTCAGAATTATTATCGGGGAGAATGCAGCGATCCGCAACATCTCAGCAACTAAATCCTGGCCGCTTTTATCCGGCAAGGTAATGTCAAGCAAGATCACGTCAAACGGAAGTACGTTTTCACAAATGATAGCGGATGCCTGCTTGAAACTGCCCGCACGTACAATCGTGGGAATCCGGATCTGTTCGGCCAGGAAATCTTCTACAATAGCCAGGTCGCCCGGATTATCCTCTATTATTAAAATCCTGTAGCTTTTTTTGTCTTTGTTCATTTTTTACAGATTTTTACTAGTTGGTAACTTAAGAACAGTGATCCAGAAATTTTCAATGGTGCCGACTACAGTAAGAAAATTGCTGGCTTCAAGAGGTTTTGTAATAAACCAAGTTGCGCAATTGTTATAGGATAAACTAATATCCTTTTCAGATGATGAGGTGGTAAGCATAATTACCGGGATATGACTGAGATCCTTACTGGCTTTTATATACTTTAATACTTCATGACCATTTTTTTTTGGAAGATTCACGTCCAGCAAAAGAAGGTCTGGTAATTCGGCCTCCTGGTATTCTCCCTGCTTCGTCAGAAATTCAATGGCCTGCTTACCATCGCGGACCACACTTAATTTAATAATAATTTTCGCCTCCTGAAGAGATTCTCTCGTCAGCATGATATCACCTTCATTATCTTCTACCAATAAAATGTGGATGGCCTCCATAATTACTACTTTTTAATGGTGAAATAGAAGGAACTTCCATTTCCTTCCGTTGATTCAACCCAGATACTTCCACCCATATTTTCAATGATCTTCTTTGTTATTGCGAGTCCAAGACCCGTTCCTGAAAATTCATCTTTACTATGAAGCCGCTGAAATATCACAAAGATTTTGTCGAAATACTCTTTTTCGATACCAATTCCATTGTCTGAAACCTCAAATTGCCATAACGTGGGTAATTCCGTGACGTATATATGTATTTTGGGGCCAACACCTTTACGTGTATACTTTAACGCGTTACTGATCAGGTTTTGAAAAACCTGGCGGACCGGGGACCGGTAGGTATAAAGCACGGGAAGTTTATCGGCAATAATTACTGCTTTATTTTCTAAAATCTGTTTACTGAATAAAATCTGTATTTCCCCGATCAATTCATTTAAATCAATACTTACAATATTATCCTCCGTCCTGCCTACCCTGGAATATTCCAGCAGGTCCAGGATTATTTGGCGCATCCGCTTTGCTCCATCAACAGCAAAAAAGATATATTTCTTTCCTCTCTCATCAAGAATATCTCCATATTTTTTTTCCAGTTGTGTAAGATAACTTGTCACCATCCTCAAAGGCTCCTGCAGATCATGAGATGCTACATACGCAAACTGTTCGAGTTCGGCATTCGATTCGACCAGTTTTTTTGCGTTTTGCAGAATGCTTTCATTGCTTTGTTGAAGTGCAAATTCATCTTTTTTTCTTTTGGTAATATCCTGCATTGCCCCAACCATTCTAATGGCCTTTCCCTCCTCATTTCTGATGGCAAAACCTTTGTCCACTACATAGGCATAGGTCTGATCTTTTTTTTGGTATCGGTACTGGTCCTCCCATTTTGTTCCTTCCCCTTTAATGAATTCAAGTATACTCTGGTTGACCCGTCCGAAATCTTCAGGATGTATATGATCCGTCCAGGAACTGATGTCTTTTTTAATTTTCTGGGAATTGTAACCGAAAATAGTATGGAAGCTTTCACCCCAAAAAATAGTCTGGTTTGTCATGTCCCAATCCCATATGGCATCTGATGTGGCTTCGGTGACGAATTCAAATCGCTTATTGCTTTCTTTAATTTTTAATTCGGCCAGGATGCGTTCAGATATGTCATGACCAAAGATCATAAAACTCCCGTCATCCATCATTTTTGAGCTGACCTCCATCACGATAGCAGTTCCGTCTTTTCTTTTAAGCCTGCGTTCGTTTTTTACCGTTATGCCGGGCTTTATTTCATCCATTTTCAGCGGATTTAATATTAAATCCTCCTTATATAAAATATCGACCAGCGAAATCTGTAAAGCTTCTTGCTGTGAATAGCCCAATATCCTGCAGGCATAAGGGTTCATTTCCGTAAATTTCAGCGAGGGCCCGGTAATGCAGATTGCGTCAGTCGCCTGTTCGATAAGGGAACGGTAACGAATTTCACTTTCCACAATTTTTATTTC
>JGI24806J26614_1000139_pt1 | contig 16489 bp, 16 predicted proteins | sample Kansoi200umMDA_FD_26614 | JGI IMG/M metagenome (IMG submission 26614)
GCCTGTGCTGGCGCCACTGGGTACGGCTGCACGACCCATGGCTCCATCATCGGTAATGACATCTACTTCTACTGTCGGGTTGCCGCGGCTATCTAAAATTTGTCTTGCAAAAATTTCGGCTATGTAACTCATTAGATTGTTGGTTTATAAAAGATTTGAAAAATTGGAGAAATATCATCAAACAGGATGTGCAAAGAAACAATGTTTTGTGGTTGAGGCCAAAGCCATATTCCTTTTGGGTATAGCCAATTGCAAGGGGAAAACTAAAAATATAGTGATAAATTTAATAGTGCGAATTTATGGGCAAACAGATAACTATATGTTGTTGTATTCTATTAACGCTTATTGGAAAACATGCTTACACCCAATCCTTCCTATGTCCTCCCAATATAGATTTCAGTTCGGGTAGTTTCAATAATTGGGAATGTCTTACCGGAACTGTTTCAGTTGTCGGGGGAAATAATTTGGTAGCATTAACAAGCACAGGCGAGCTACCTGACAGGCATCAACTCATTTCCCCTACTAATAACCAGTTAGATCCATACGGCCAGTTTCCACAGCATTGCCCAAATAGTGGTTCTTATACTGTAAAACTGGGAAATGATAAAAGCGGCCATGAGGCTGAGGGGTTAGTTTATAGTTTTACAATTCCTTCTAACAATACAAGCTTTTCACTCCTGTACCGGTATGCTATCGTATTGCAGGACCCCCGGCATAGTAAGGAAGAGCAGCCACGATTCAGAGCCAGGATTATTGATGTGAACGATCAAACAGAAATTAGTTGTGTTTCATTTGATTTTTCGGCCTCTGGACAACTTCCGGGTTTTAAACCATCTCAGGTTAATGAAGTGATTTATAAAGACTGGACTTCGATTTCTGTGGACCTTAGTGCTTATGCGGGTAAAGCTATCCGGCTTGAATTTATAACCAGTGATTGTGTTTTCAACGAACACTTTGGTTATGCGTACATCAATATAGCTTCTATTTGCAACGGACGCATTTTTGGCAACAATTATTGTGACGGCGATACTGCCACTAAGGTTGTAGCACCGGATGGCTTTCGACGATATGCCTGGTATGCTGATACAACATTTAGCCGGCAGCTTGGCAACGCCCAGGAATTATTATTGAATCTTAACTCTACGCCGGTAGGTACAGTATTACCAGTGATTGTAACACCTTATCCGGGTTACGGTTGCCTTGATACTTTATATGCTGCTATTGGAGCCGCACAAAAACCAAACTCTCAGGCGGGGCCTGATAAAACTACCTGCAGCAAGACCACTGTGCAATTAGGTACATTGCCAACAGGAGCTTATTCTTATAGCTGGACTCCAGGGAATAAATTATCAAGCCCTTTTATTGCCAACCCCTTCACAGTGGTCGGTCTCCTAAATCCAACCCAGTTTGTTGTTCGGACTACCGATCTTCTGACCGGGTGTGCTGATTCTGATTCGGTAACAATAACGCCGATAGTAGTGGACACATCCTCTTCGGTGGTTGGTAAAATGAACTATTGCCCCAAAGAAACTTTGAGCACTATTCTTTCAGTTAATAATACCGGAGCATCAGCAGAATGGTTCAGGGACGACGTTGCTATTGCTGGAACGAACAGCCTTACCTGCAGCCCGCAAGTGGTCGGAAGGTATTGGGCAATGATTACTCAATCAGGATGTACTGATACATCGCGGGTTTTCACCATTCACCAGGCGCCGCTGCCAAAGCCAGGCTTTTCAATCAGCAAAGAAATTGAGTGCCTCAATGAGCCGGTGGTTTTTACCAACAAAACAACTATTACAGGTAACGAACCTGTCAGTTATTTGTGGAGGTTTAGTGATGGCACCTCCTCCCGGCAGTTGAACACAGAAAAGGTTTTTAAGGCCAGTGGCATTTATGCGATAACATTAGTTGCTACGTCAGGAACAGACTGTATTGACAGCACCCGGCAACAGGTTATGATCGTTAAGGACTGCATGCCTATTATGCCAGGCGGTTTTACTCCGAACAGCGACGGCAAAAATGATGAACTAAGACCTATTCTCACTGGAGCAAAGGCTCTTAAACGTTTTACCGTTTACAACCGCTGGGGTGACATAGTTTTTTCAACAACCAGGGAAGGGTCAGCATGGGACGGCACCAATAAAGGCTCACCATCACCAACCGGGGTATTTGTATGGATTGTTGAATACATAGCAAAAAACAACAGGATTGTTACGCAAAGTGGAACAGTCACGCTTATCAGGTAGTTAGGCGGTAAAGCTTCTAAAAATTTCTTCCAAACTTTTATTCTCACTTTGCAGCGATACAATATTAAGGTTATGTTCAATTGCTAATTGCAACAAAGCTTTACGCACTGTTTCCGGTTCTTCTGTTTCAATCGTCCAATTATGAGAATTGTTTTTAGTAACTGATTTTGCTGCAGCTAACCGCCGCAACCATTCCTGTTCCAATGCTTCCTTAAAACTTACTCTTACAATATTGACAGATGATGTTTTTTGAAGACTGGCCAGTTTATCATCAGCTACTATTTTGCCTTTGTTGATAATAATAACCCTGTCGCAAATAGCCTCAACTTCCTGTAGAATATGCGATGAGAAAAGAACGAGTTTATCCTTCCCCTGTTCCTTGATAACGTTTCTTATTTCAACAATCTGGTTTGGGTCTAATCCGCTGGTTGGTTCGTCAAGAATCAGAACTTCGGGATTATGTAAGAGTGCTGCCGCAAGGCCAACCCGTTGTTTATAACCTTTTGAAAGCTGGCCAACTTTTTTTGCCTTCTCCTTTGAAAGGCCAACCTGTTCAATTACTTCATTAATAACTTCTTTTTTGTTAGGGACATGATGTATGTCTGCAATAAAATCCAAATACTCTTTTACATACATATCGTAGTAAAGAGCGTTTGATTCAGGCAGGTAACCTACTTTCTTTTTTGCTAATAATGGTTCTTTCAAAACATCTACATCTGCAACACTAATATCACCGGCATCAGGTTGCAAGTAGCCGGTAATCATTTTCATCGTTGTACTTTTGCCGGCACCATTCGGACCAAGAAAACCTACTATCTCACCCTTATTAACCGAGAAGGAAATATTATCAACTGCTTTTTGTTCGCCGTAGATTTTTGTAAGGTTTTTTACAGTAATGGACATGCTCCAAAGTTAATGTGCAAAGGACCAAATGGAGTGACGCAGTGTGAAAGATAGCTTTCTTCTATTCTGCAAGCTTATCAAACTCGCCTTTCCACGCATACCATCCAAAGATGGATAAACCAATGGCGATTGGAGTAAAAATGGCAATAATAATAATCCACGGAAGCGGCCTATTTATATCTTCCTTTCCTGCAAGATCAATATTAGTTGCTGCGCCCCACACCAAAATAAATATCACCGCAGGGCCAAGTGCCATCCAAATAATTCCCAAAATGCGTTTTAATTGTTGCATAGAATATTTTAATCAGTTACGTCTTTATCAATTTTGTTTGTTAGATACAAGCATCCTATTGTAAAGCTCAGTGCTGCAATACCTATCGTATACCATAAACCTGATAAATGGTCGCTGCCTTTTAGTGTTGTAATTAATAAGGCAATAAATGGAACCATGCCCCCAAACACTCCATTGCCAATATGATAAGGAAGCGACATTGATGTGTAACGGATTTTAGTTGGGAAAAGTTCCACAAGAAATGCGGCTATGGGGCCATAAACCATTGTTACAAATAAAACCATCACGAAAATCAACAGGATTATTTTCCATTTTACAGTCTCGTTCGCAAGAATTGTTTTTTTAATCTCTGATCTTTTAATCGAGACAAAGCCATCACCTTGAGAATATACTGTCTCGGTTTCTGTTAATGAAAAGCCATCCGAAAAGATTTTTTTGTGAGTTGTAGCGATAGTAGAATCAAAGCCAAGATTGCCCTTTTTCTTGCCATCTCTCTTGATACCTTCAATTGTGGATTGAGCCACCTGCTTATCCTGTAGATTGCTCATCTGGTAAATGGAATCAAAAATCGGTCGATATGCTAACACTCCTAACAACATCCCCACCATCATAATATTCTTTCTTCCAATTCTATCACTAAGCCATCCGAAAAAAACAAAAAACGGTGTAGCAATAGCTAAGGCAATTAAAATGATGGTATTCGCCTGTTCATATTCAATATTACATTTTGTAAGAAGAAATGTTTGCGCATAAAATTGGCTGGTGTACCAAATAACGCCCTGTCCCATAGTAGCGCCAAATAAGGCAAGCAATACCATTTTAAAATTGGCTTTATGCCCAAAGCTTTCTTTCAAAGGGTTTTTTGATGTTTTGCCTTCGCTTTTCAATTTTGAAAACAAAGGTGATTCGCTCATACGAAGCCGAATGAAAATAGAAACCCCTACCAATAAGATAGAAACTAAAAAAGGATAACGCCAGCCATCGCCATTTATAAATTCATCTACACCAACAATTCTTCTTATAGAAAGAATTACACCTAGTGAAAGAAATAAACCTAATGTAGCAGTGGTCTGTATCCAGCTTGTATAAAAGCCTCTTCGACTCGGAGGTGAATGTTCAGCAACATAAGTTGCTGCGCCACCATACTCACCACCTAAAGCAAGACCTTGTAACAAGCGAAGCATTAAAACTAAAAACGGCGCCCAGGCCCCAATGGTAGCGTAGGATGGAATGCAACCAATTAAAAAAGTAGACAGGCCCATTAAGACTAGTGTGATAAGAAAGGTATATTTTCTTCCAATCATGTCGCCCAATCGTCCAAATACCAATGCGCCAAAAGGCCTTACAATAAAGCCGGCGGCGAAGGTTGCCAGTGTTGAAAGCAATGCTGCTGTAGGATTGCCTGATGGAAAAAATTTAGCAGCAATAATGGTAGACAGGCTTCCGAAAATATAGAAGTCGTACCACTCAATCAGCGTACCTACTGATGATGCTGTAATAACTTTCCGGATGCCTTTTGGTGCTGCGGTTGCTGCCATGCAATCGTTTGGTTTATTTCTAAAAATAAGATGCAAAACCGAATGGCATCACAAATCTTACGCAAACGATGGCGGAGTACGAAAAACTTCCAGCGTTTCAAAGTGCCAACGTCCAACAGTTACATTGCCTAAATTGAAATTCAACCAAACATCCGTCCTTGGCTCAAACCACTTTGCACTCGCAACTATCAAGGGTTGCACTTAATCCAGGCACCGATGCGCTATCAATCGCCTTTCTTCCAGTTCACAAATAACACTCCTGCAAAAATTAAAACTGCCGCAAGAATTTTTTGCCAACTGATGGTTTCATTTAAAAATAAAATTGCAATAGCTACAGCAAATACGGGTTGCGTGTATATATAAGTTCCCGTAACAGAAGCACCTAAATGCTGAATGCCATAAATATTAAAGTAATAGGCCAAAAAAGTTCCGAATATGCAAATAGAAAACAAAGCAGCAAAACCCGCAGGAGTAAAATCGACCCAATGAATTTGAGAAACCTGTTGCCATCCTAATGGNAGTATCATAAAGAAGCCAATGGTAAAAACCCATCGTACTACATGCAATGGAGAATAGCTTTTCATTAATGGCTTTACCAAAATGAAATAAATGGAATAGGAAATAGCATTCACAATAATTAGCACATCGCCCAGTAAATAATCGCTTGCGTGTTGCGAGCCTTCCCGTTGTAAGATCAGGAATACCGCCCCGCCAATACCTAACGCCAGGCCAAGTGCTTTAAACAAAGTGAATTGTTCTTTCAAAATCCATAAAGCAAATAAGCTTACAATCACAGGCGTCACTAACATTAGCAACACTGCATGAATGCTGGAGGTTAGTGTCAGCCCTTTAATGAACAGCATTTGATTTAAGGCAACACCTGTGAGTGCACAAAAAGCAAAACGCCACCAGTCTTTCTTTTCTATACGTGCCGGCGAATTTCCAAACATCCATACGATCCAAAACAACAGAAGGCTAATTCCTACTCGCAAAACATTTAAACCATAAGCGCCGATCAGTTTGGGAGAAATAAATTTTACAAGGCTGTAGTTAACTGCAAAAAATATGTTGGTGCATAAAACTGCGATATGTGCTTTTGTATTTGCTGATTTTTGAGTTTGCATTCTTCAGTCGCTTCTATGGCAACACGAATTTACCGTCAATGCCAGAGAGATTTAAACTAATTGCCCAGGTAATTGTGTGGCTGCTACCATTGCAAAATCACCTATTGACTAATTACCTCACCTCTCCGGCACCTTCACGTATCACTTCGGCTTCGCCGCTGGTAAAACTAATAATAGTCGATGGCACCATGCCGCCGATACCGCCATCAATTACCACGTCAACCAGCTTTTCAAATCTGTCGTGGATTAAATCAGGGTCAGTATAGTCTTCGACATGCTCGCCGGGAAGCGTAGCACTTAAAATGGGATTGCCCAACTCTTTTACAATACAACGTGCAATTTTATTATCAGGCACCCGGATACCCACAGTATCTTTTTTAGTCTTTAAAATTTTAGGAACCAGCTTGCTTGCCTCTAAAATAAAAGTGTAAGGGCCGGGAAGATATTGTTTCAAAGCGCGGTAAACAGAAGTGTTTAACTGTTTTGCATAATGGCTTAAATCACTTAAGTCGTAACAAACAAATGAAAGATTTGCTTTTTGCGGATCAACACCTTTAATGCGGCAGATCCTTTCCACTGCTTTATGCTGTGTTATATCACAGCCTAAACCATAGATAGTGTCAGTGGGATAAATAATGACGCCCCCATTTTTCAATATGCCAGCCACTTGTTTTATTAAGCGGTCTTGGGGATTATCGGGATGAATGTGGATGAGCATGTCTAAACCAAATTTTATGTGAGTGAGAATTAAAAAACCGTCTGGCTACCAGTCCTGGTCGTTCAATGACTCCAAAATATTTACATAACTCACATACCTGTCTTCATCAATTTCGTTATCGATCACTGCCTGCTTAATTGCACAACCAGGTTCGTTTATATGCTGACAATTATTGAACTGGCAGTTATTTAATCTTTCACGCATTTCCGGAAAGTATCCCGATAGTTCCTCCTTCTCTACGTCAACTAACCCAAACTCTCTCATACCAGGTGTATCAATTATACTACTGCTAAAATCCAAATCATACATCTCCGCGAAAGTGGTAGTGTGCTGGCCTTTGCCGCTCCAACCGCTTACCTCCTTTGTCTTGATATTTTGATCCGGCATCAATGCATTAATAAAGGATGATTTGCCTACGCCGCTATGCCCGCTGATCAAAGTCATTTTGCCTGTCAGCATTTGTTTTACTTCATCAATCCCTTCCTTCTTTTTTACACTGATAGAAAAAACTTTATAGCCGACAGCTTCATACATTATTTTCATTCTTTCCAACTCTGTCCAGTCCTTTTGTTTGTACACGTCCGTTTTGTTAAAAACAACCATGGCTTTTACATGATACATTTCGCAGGCAACTAAAAACCGGTCAATAAATCCTTGCGAAGTGCGGGGCTCTTTAATAGTTGCTAATAACAACGACTGATCAATATTAGCAGCAACAATATGACGTTGATGTTTTAACCGTGGCGATTGGCGATTGATATAATTTTTGCGGTCGTGAATTTTTGTAATTGTAACAGTTCCTTCGCCTTCATTTTCGTTTTCGAAATCAACAATATCGCCTACCGCAATAGGATTGGTTGAAGTAATCTCATCTAGCTTAAACACACCCTTCATGCGGGCATTATAAAACCTTCCGCCTTTTTCTTTTACAGAATACCAGCTGCCTGTTGATTTATAAACAATACCTGTCATAAAAATAAATAGTCAAACCTACTGAGTCAGTAAATTCTATATAGTAAAAGCTTTGTGGTTTTTGTACACCTGCTATGGAAAAGTTCTTAGTAATGTATAACGCAAAACTACCTCTAACAAAAGGAAGAAAAGCGCAGCTATAAGCAGATAAAAATATTGCTCTTCTATTTTTGTTTTAGTGATGCGTTCGAAGCTTGATTTTTCCAGCCGGTCAATTTGCGCATAAACGGTTTGTAGGCCTTCCTTATCAGTTGCCCTGAAATAAATGCCTCCTGTTTCTTTTGCAATTCGCTGCAACAACTCATCATCTAAATTAGATGAGCGATGCTGGCTTGGAATTGACATTTGCGCATCTGGTGTCCCGGCCATCCCTACAGTATAAACTTTCACCCCCTTAACCTTTGCAATCTGTAGTGCAGTAAGCGGGTCAATAATTCTTGTAGTCGGTGGCGTTTCTCTTCCATCAGTCATTAATATCACCACTTTACTTTTTGTACCTGCCGATGAAAGCCGTTCAACAGATTTGGCAAGTCCTTCGCCAATTAAAGTACCATCCTGCAGCATGCCGCTTTTCAAGCTTTGTATTTGCTGAAGAATTAAATCTTGGTTGGTGGTTAATGGCGACAACGTATAGCTTTCTCCCGAAAAAATAACCAATGCCAACCTGTCAACAGGGCGGCTTCTTACAAAATCTGCTGCTACTTCTTTTGCCACTTCCAGGCGATTAGGCCTGAAGTCGTTAAACAACATACTGCCGCTGATATCAAGACAAAGAACAATGTCGATGCCTTCGCCTTTATTGCGGCTTTGTGAATTTTTGATTTGCGGACGTGCTAATGCAATAATTAAGCAGGCAAGTGTCAGCAGTCGCAGCCAGAATGGGAGGTGAATCAAATAATTCTTTACCGTGCGATGTTTAAAATGTGCCGTGGTTGAAACTATGAAAGAAGATTTTAGTTTGCCTGCTAATGAAAAACGAAGCCAGGCAATTATCGGCAGAATAATAAGCAATGGTAATATCCAGGTATTGGCAAAGCTGATATTTTGAAAATAATCATACAGCATTTTGGTTCTCTATTATCGTGATGCTTTCTTTAATAGTGTCGAATGAATCTGTATTCATCCGGCTTTCCGGGTTATACTGTGCAAACTTTACAAGATCGCTTAACCGTAATGCCTGCACAAGCTGATTGTATTCCTGCGAAGGCATTTTTAAATCCTGCAGCTTAACGCTTAAATCATCCGTGGTTTTTGAAAACGATTGAATTCCTTTAGCACCTTTTAAATAGCTTCTGAAAATATTGATCAACTCCGTATGGTATTGCTTTATGTTGACAGAAGCAACATTGGCGCCCTGCAATCTGGCTAATTGTTCCAAAGCTTTTTTGTATGCATGGCTATCAAGCTCCGAAGCGGTTTTATCTTTTTTGCCTGCAGGAAAAAACAAAAGAAACAAGGCGATTAGAACTATAGCGCCAACTATATACCACCACCATGTAGATTGCCCGGGTTTTTTTACAGGCACAATGCCTTTTATATCATGATAAGGTTGATTTGGATTCCAGGGGTCAGTGTAGTTCACATTAATTTTTACAGGGCCGGAGGGAACGAGGTCTGTCATTAGCGAAGGCACTTGCCAGCTTCCGCTGTCCCAGCTTGTAAGGGTTACTGTTTGCGATAAAATCAATTGCTGGCCACTTTGTATTGTATCAATGGCAGAACGGTTAAGCACTTCAAAATGGGGCAAAGTATCAATGAAAAAAAAAGTTGGTACCTGGCCCGGTGTAATAGTTGCCCGCAGCTTTAAGGTTAATGGTTCACCTAACAGGATATTTGTTTTTGTCCATTGGAGCTGCACCTGTTGCCCATGAGCACTATACAACAAACAGAAAAATAAAAAAGTAGAAAAGGTTTTCATTTTCTATGGCGGGAAAGAAAAAATTTCTGCAGCACTTTTACATAATCCTCACCGGTGCGAACATGCAATAAATCGCTGCCGCTTCTTTTAAAAGTTTTGCTGCAATATTCAGTTTGTGAAAAAAATTCTTTTTCGTATTCGTGGCGAATGAATGCACTTGAGGTATCAATCCATTTTTGTTCACCAGTTTCTGCATCTTCGGCCCTCAGCATTCCCATTTTAGGTAGTTGCATATCCATCTTATCAAAAACTTTAATTCCCACTACGTCATGTCTTGCTGCCGTTACACGTAAGGCTTCAGCATAGTTCATATCAATAAAATCGCTCAAAATAAAAGCAATACTTTTTTGCTTATTCACATTCGAGAAATAACGCAAGGCCTTATTAAGGCCCGTTGCTTTTTTAAATGAAGAAACCGAAAGCAATTCACGAATGATAAACAAGGCATGGTCTCTTCCTTTTTTTGCCGGAATATATTTTTCAATTCTGTCGCTGTAAAAAATAACCCCTACTTTATCTCCATTGTTAATGGCCGAAAAAGTAAGCACAGCAGCTATCTCAATACTCAACTCCTTTTTAGAGGCATGAACAGTTCCAAAGATGGATGAAGCACTTACATCTACCAGCAACATCACTGTAAGCTCACGTTCTTCTTCAAATACTTTACTAAATGGATGACCGAATCTTGCAGAAACATTCCAGTCGATAAAACGAATATCATCACCGGCAGCATATTCTCTCACTTCTTTAAACGACATGCCCTTGCCTTTAAAAGCACTATGGTATTCGCCGGAAAATAAGTTGGAGGTAAGCTGCTTACTCTTGATTTCTAACTGGCGAACCTTCTTTAATATTTCTTTGATTGTAAGCATGATGACAGATGGTGGATGACAGATGACAGCTATTTAAGCTCAGCCTTCTGCATGTATTTTATCAGTCCATTTAAAAGTTTGATTATCTCGTCAATCATTTTTATCACCGAATTAAAACTTTCCTCGCCAATAATATTTATCATTACTGCAATATTCAAATGCGTTTCCAATTCATAGATTGAACCTCTTGCAATATGAAGAAAATGGATAGTATCTTTTTTGTACTGCCTGCCCATCCCTTCAGCTATGTTTGAAGGAATAGAAGGAGCCGCTCTTTTTGTTTGAGATGTCAATGCAAATAATTCTTCTTTTGGATAAGCTTTCGTGATTGTATAAATTTCTTTAACTAACTGCATACTTATTTTCCAGACTTCAAGCGTTTGATAATTTCTCATAACAGTTATTTGATTGTAGCCCTCTGTCATCCGTCATCCACCATCTGTCATCATGCTACGGCGTATTCACTTTCTGCAATATCTGCTCAATTACATTTTCCCTTGTAATGTTTTCTGCTTCGGCTTCGTATGTTAAGCCAATTCGATGACGTAGCACACTGTATGCAATGGCCCGCACATCATCAGGAGTTACATAACCGCGTCCATTTAAAAAAGCCTGTGCTTTTGATGCCAATGCCAAACTGATGCTTCCTCTTGGAGATGCCCCATAAGCAATAACAGGTTTTAATTTTTCTAGGCCATGTTTATCAGGCTCTCTTGTAGCAAATACAAGATTCAAAATGTAGCCCTCTACTTTTTCGTCCATATAAATCTGGCGCACCAGTTTCCTTGCTTCCAGAATTTCATGCGTTGATAAAACAGAACTAATGGCCGGCGCAGTTAAGCCCTCTGCATTTTGCCTGATGATTAATTGTTCTTCTTTCATAGATGGGTAACTAACCACAACCTTTAATAAAAACCTGTCGACCTGCGCTTCCGGCAAAGGATAAGTTCCTTCCTGTTCAATAGGGTTTTGCGTTGCTAATACCAGAAATGGTTCTTCCAGCTTGTAGGTTGTGTCGCCGATAGTAATTTGCCTTTCCTGCATTGCTTCCAGCAAGGCACTCTGCACTTTTGCAGGCGCACGGTTAATCTCATCGGCTAATAAAAAATTAGTGAAGATGGGGCCTTTCCGCACAACAAATTCATTGCGCTGCTGGTTATAGATCATAGTGCCGATTACGTCGGCAGGCAGCAGATCGGGTGTAAACTGTATGCGGCTGAACTTTGCCTGTATGGCCTGCGAAAGGGATTTGATAGCAAGCGTTTTTGCCAGGCCGGGAATCCCTTCCAACAGAATATGTCCGTCGGCTAACAGTGCAATTGTAAGATGCTCAAGCATCTTTTCCTGCCCTATAATGGTCTTAGATAATTCGGAAAAAAGCTTTTGCTTTATATTGTGCCTGTCTTTGATTAGATTGGTAAGATGATTGATCTGCTCGGATGTAGCCATAGATAAAATGTAAAGCTGAAGTTTATCAAATAGTTTGCCTGATTAAAATTACACCAACACAACCTCCAGAATTATGAAAATCTTTTTTGGTTTTATAATTACAGTCCTCTTCTCGCTTTTTATCATTAGCTGTAATAAAGATGCCAAGCCGGTTACCCCGCAACCAACCAAAACCGATCATATAATTGCGAGCCCATGGAAGCTGGATACTGCCGGTTTTGACCAGGATAGGAATGGTGCAATTGACATTTCGGTAATGGGTTTCATAAGCGGTTGTGTCAGGGATAATGCTCTTAGCTTTCAAACAAATAACACCGGCACTACCGATGAAGGTGCAACCAAATGCAACGGTGCCGACCCCCAAACCACTACCTTCAACTGGAGCTTTGCTGATGCAGAAGCAAACCTCAGTATTAGCAACAGCGTATTAACACCTCTTAATGGGAAATCAAAAATTTTGGAATTAAACTCAACGGTTTTAAAGCTTACAAAGGATACAATAATAAGTGGCGTTACACTGCCCATAATCGTGCAACTAAAACATTAAACAATGAAATATTTTCTCTCGATTTTGTTGATAACGTTGGTGATGATTGCCTGTCAGAAAGAGATCCATTTTGGCGGTGGCACTAATCCAACAAACCCGGTTAACACGGTTAAGTGTACAGGGTGTAACTACTTACCAGTGTGTGACAGCACCAGGCTTAGTTATGTTGATTCTTCCGCAGCAGGCAAGGATACTATTACAAGCACACTGGCAATCCTTGGTGATAGTACAATCAACGGAAGAAAATTTACAAGGGTCTCGCCGTCGGCCATTTTTGCACAAGGCCTTTTATATAATTGCGATGGTGGGGATTACCGTGTTTACCAGGCCGTACCTGATTTAGGAATTGATATTGATTCGCTCATACAATCGCTTGGGCTGCCCATTGGTTCTGTTCCCATTCCGTCACACATTCAAACCACCATTTTAAAAAGCAGTGCGAATGTCGGTACTACATGGAGCGACACGATTCTTCAATTTATGCCAGTTCCATTTTTGAATGTAGTAGCTAAACTTGATTACAAGCTGGAAGAAAAAGGCATTCAACGCGTTGTGTTGGGCAAAACTTTTTCCAATGTAATTCATGTAAGCAGCAAGCTTAATATTGTTATACCTCTGGTGCCATTACCAATAGACATTTCTATTGATTATTATTTTGCCCAGGATGTGGGTGTTATTGAAAGCAGAACAATAAATGCGGGTGTGGTAGAAGCAAACACGAAATTGCTTAGTTATAAGATTAAGTAACCTCACGATAAATACTTCGCTACAATTGGCAATCTCCTGCCCACACCAAAGGCTTTACTGCTTACACGGATGATAGGGCAGAACTGGTTACGTTTATATTCGTTCATATTCACCAGCTTCAATACTCTTGTTACCAGGGTTTCATCATAACCTTGTGCGATAATCTCCCTGGGACCTTGCCGTAGTTCGATATAATTATAAAGAACACGGTCAAGAATATTGTAATCAGGAAGGCTGTCAGAATCTTTTTGGCCAGGTCTTAACTCTGCCGAAGGCGCTTTGGTTAAAATATGTGAGGGAATAATTTCTTTTTTACGATTGATATACTTTGCCAGGGCATATACCTGCATTTTGTATAAATCCCCCAATACTGCGAGGCCGCCCGCCATATCACCATACAATGTACCATAACCTGTTGCCAGTTCGCTTTTGTTTGATGTGTTCAACAAGATGTATCCGAACTTGTTTGCCAGCGCCATTAATAAATTTCCTCTCACACGGCTTTGAATATTTTCTTCGGCCACATTAAAAGGCAGGTCGCCAAAAATCGGTTTAAGTGATGATAAAAACTCATCGAAAATATCCTTGATGGCAACAATATCATAACGGTTATCAAGATTCTTACTCAGTTGCTCTGCATCACTTACCGAATGGCCGGATGAATATTGCGAAGGCATCAACAGCACATGTACATTTTCTTTTCCTAGTGCCTCCACGGCTAAAGCCTGCACAACGGCACTGTCAACACCGCCGCTTGAACCAAGGGTTGCTTTTTTGAAACCCATTTTTTGAAAATAGTCGCGGATGCCAAGCACCAGCGCACAATATATTTCGTGTATGTTTTTATCATCGGTTAAGTAAGCGATGATGTCGGAGCCTTTACCAACGTCGGCTGCGGAGTAGAAATACCTCACCCCCTGCCCCTCTCCAACAAGTTGGAGAGGAGATTCATCGGCAGCAGTTTTCGATAAAGAAGACTCAATAACCTTCTTTTTCCCGTCAACAATTTCTTCATGCGGCGGAGTTGGTTCTTTTAATTCGATATTCCTTACGGTAGATGCGGACACGAGGTGGGTTTGTGTGTGGACATCTCCCCTCTCCATTGAAGATGGAGAGGGATTGGGGGTGAGGTGGTAAAGAAAATAATCCTCTTCAAAATATTTCATCTCCCTTACCTTATTTCCGCCTGCATCATAAACCAAGCTTCCTCCATCAAAAACAATTTCGGTTTGCGAACCAATGTTATTGCAATACAACATAGGGATACCATATTTTTCAACATGTGCTTTTACTATGCTGTTACGCACTGTATCCTGCGCATAATTGTATGGCGAAGCAGAAAGATTAAGCATTACATCCGGCCTTTCTTTTATCAATACTTCCATTGGCGTTTGTCGATAAAGCGGGTTATCGCCAAGGTTCCAGATGTCTTCGCAAATAGTTACGGCTAATTTTTTGCCTTTGAACTCCATGCATTTCCATTCGAAGGCAGGTTCGAAGTAGCGGTTCTCATCAAACACATCGTAAGTAGGCAAAAGTGTTTTATGAATCTCCGCCTTTATTTGCCCTTCGTACAATAGGAATGCGGCATTAAATAATTCCTTTCCCTCTTTTAAGGGATTTCTTGCCGGGCTACCTACTAAAACACCAATATCATTTGTGTGTTCTTTAATCTTATCAAGAGCTTTGTAACATTGATTAATAAAATCATCGAACTCCAAAAAATCTCTTGGAGGATAACCGCAAATACACAACTCGGAAAATAATACAAGCTCTGCACCTTGTTCTTTTGCTTTTTTAATTCCTTCAATTATTTTATTTGTGTTGGCGTCAAAGTTGCCAATGTGATAATTTTGCTGGGCAAGAAAAATCTTCATCTCCGTTAATTAATGTATAGTTCCCAAAGTTCTGTAATAATTCAAAAACAAAGCCGTTTATCAGCCATGCGTTTTATAGGTTTAGTATTGTTATTAGCTTTCTTCTCCTGCAGTGATAAAAATGATGCGCCGGATGTGTCGGACATAAAGATGGATGTAACCATTCAGCGGTTTGACAAAGATTTTTTTGCACTTGACACAAATAATCTCCATGCTTCTTTGCAAACAATAGAAAAAAAATACCCCGCTTTCCTTTCGTTGTATTTTAAATTTTTTGCGCCGGTCAGGGACATAGCCTTGCAACAGGGAACCAGCTTTGAAGATGCATTGGTGGAGTACTACCGCTTTATGAAGCCCCTGGCGACAGAAGCTGATAAAAAATTTTCTTCGCTTGATAACCATGAAAAAGAACTGGAAGCCAGGCTGCGATACGTCAAACATTATTTTCCGGGTTTTAAAGCCCCGGTTGTGCTTACTTCCGTTGAAAGCCTGAACCCTGAAAACCCAGACGAGATTTATGGAACAACCTATTTTCAGGATACACTTGTTATTAGCCTGCAGATGTTTTTAGGAAAAGATTACCCGGCTTACGACCCAACTCAATATCCTGATTATATCCGGCGTCGTTTTGAACCTGGGTTTATTGTTCCCAATTCTATCCGTGCCATTGTGGGAGAGCTATATGCCGATACCAGCCAAAATGCTTCATTAATTGAACAAATGATTGAGAAAGGAAAACAATGGTGGCTGATGAAAAAACTAATGCCCGGTGTTGAAGACAGTTTAATTACAGGTTACACTTCAAGACAGGTGAACGATATAAAACGTGAAGAAGGAAATATTTGGGGAGTGATTACACAAAATGAAAACCTGTTTTCTATAGATGTTGAAGTGATTAAAACGTACTTGGGTGAAGGACCATTTACACAAACTTTACCGCAAGGTGCACCTGGTAAAATTGGGCCATGGATTGGCTGGCGTATTATTGAAAAATTTGAAGAAGAAAACCCGGATATGAGTGTTGAACAAATTTTGAGAACGACGGCTAAGAAAATTTTTCAAGGTGCGAAGTATAAGCCGAAATAACACCTAATCTAAAACCGGTAAAGTGATCCTTGGTCGATAATTGAAACAGGTAAATTATAGGGCAATTTGGATTTTATTAGATTCCCTGACTCTTAAAAGGTTATCATGAGAATAGGTATTTTTTCTTTTCTTATTCCTACGCTGGTAATGATTAGTCACCTGAATGGTGATATGGTACTGACCGACAAGACTGTAGATTT